>Ga0265313_10000008_pt1 | contig 173405 bp, 177 predicted proteins | sample 4123metaG_FD_203122 | JGI IMG/M metagenome (GOLD analysis project Ga0265313, IMG submission 203122) | Rhizosphere microbial communities from Carex aquatilis grown in University of Washington, Seatle, WA, United States - 4-1-23 metaG | ecosystem: Host-associated > Plants > Roots > Rhizosphere... | reverse complement strand
CCGGCGACGCGCGAGAGCTTCCGCAAGAAGCTGCGCTCGGGCGAGCTCGACGACAAGGAAATCGAGATCGAGGTGCAATCCTCCGGCGGCGGCATGCCGATGTTCGAGATCCCCGGCATGCCCGGCGCGCAGATGGGCGCCATCAATATCGGCGACATCTTCGGCAAGATGGGCGGCCGCGCCAAGCCGCGGCGCGTCAACGTCAAGGATTCGCATCCACTGCTGGTCAACGAGGAATCCGACAAGTTGCTCGACAACGACCAGGTGGTGCAGGAATCGATCCGCGTCGTCGAGCAGAACGGCATCGTGTTCCTCGACGAAATCGACAAGATCTGCGCTCGCGAGGGCCGCTATGGCGGCGACGTGTCGCGCGAGGGCGTGCAGCGCGACCTGCTGCCGCTGATCGAGGGCACCACGGTCAACACCAAGCATGGGCCGGTGAAGACCGACCACATCCTGTTCATCGCCTCGGGCGCCTTCCATATCTCGAAGCCCTCGGACCTGCTGCCCGAATTGCAGGGCCGGCTGCCGATCCGTGTCGAATTGCGGCCGCTGACCCGCGACGATTTCCGCCGCATCCTGACCGAGCCGGAAGCCTCGCTGATCAAGCAATACATCGCGCTGATGAAAACCGAAGGCCTCGACCTCGAGTTCACCGAGGACGCGATCGACGCCATCGCCGACATCGCAGTGGCGGTCAATTCATCGATCGAGAATATCGGCGCCCGCCGACTGCAGACCGTGATGGAGCGCGTGCTCGACGACGTCTCGTTCCGCGCCTCCGATCTCGGCGGCCAGTCGGTCAAGATCGACGCCGACTACGTGCAAAAGCACGTCGGCGATCTGGCCAAGAATGCCGACCTGAGCCGCTTCATCCTCTAGGCGGCGCGTTTGCGGTAACTTGCAACCATCTTGCAAGCTGCGCGGCGCGGGAGCATGGTCGCGCCGCCGCAACCAATTCACATCCAATAACAACGTCCAAGGATTCCACCATGCCATTCTCCATGTCGAAAGCGTCGCTGCCGGTGTTCGAGACCACGCTCGGCGCGCTCTCCAAAGTGCTCGACAAGGCCGAGGCCTTTGCCACCGCCAAGAAGTTCGATGCCACCGTGCTGGTGAATTCTCGGCTGGCGCCGGACATGTTCGCGCTCGGCCGCCAAATTCAGGTCGCCTGCGACCAGGCCAAGAACGGCTCGGCGCGGCTCGCCGGCATCGATCCGCCGAAGTTCGAGGACAACGAGACCACGATCGCGCAGCTCAAGGAGCGCATCGCCAAGACTTTGGCGTTCCTCAAGAGCGTCGACGCCAAGGCGCTCGACGCCTCAGCCGACCGCGAGATCACTTTTCCGCTCGGCCCGAAGAAAGGCCATATGAACGGCGCCGATTACCTGCTGCAATTCGTGCTGCCGAATTTCTTTTTCCACTCGACGGCCGCTTACGCAATCGTGCGGCACTGCGGGGTCGATCTCACCAAGCAGGATTTCATCGGCGCGATCCCGATCAAGATCAGCTAACGGGCAATCCGTCCATATTTTGAATCGTGCCGTCCGCCGTTCGTCCCCGCGCAAGCGGGGACCCAGGGCAAAAAACGATGCGTTTCAATGTGGCCCTGGATTCCCGCTTGCGCGGGAATGAACGGAGTATGATTCGGCCCGAGCGGATCCCACTGCAGCCGTCACTCTTTCGGGCCCGGCTCGCTCGCCGCCACTGGATCGGAGCCGGGGAAGGTTTCTTCCAAACCTTCCTCGAGGTCGCGTTCCGCAATTTGATCTTTTTGCGACCTGACTTTGCCGGCGAGCTTCGCCTTGCCGGCGGGCCTGGATTTACGAGTGAGCTTGGTCTTTGCTGACTTTGGCTTTTTGGCTGTCTTGGATCGCTTGGCTGTTTTCTTCGCCATGATTGAACTCCACCGGGTCGCTGATTATCGCGCCCGCCGCAGCCGAACGTAAAGCGCGCCGTCGCCGCCATGTCTGATGCTCGCCGGCTCAAACCCGATCACAACCGCGCGAAGGTCAGGCAGGCCGAGCCAATGCGGCACCTGCTGGCGCAGCACGCCGCTTTTGCCGGTGATCACCAGGACCAGCCGCGACTCCCCGGCGCTGGCGCGCTGCAAAAAGTGCAGCAACGCGCCGTGAGCCTCGCTTTGCGTCATGCCGTGCAGGTCGAGCCGGCCGTCAATCGCCTCGCGGCCGCGGGCGACGCGCTGCTTCATACGGCGGCCGAGCGGCGCCAGCAGCGGAACTGGCGGCGGCGCAGGCTTCGCCGGCCGCTGCGGCACAGGCGGCAGGGTCGCGCGCGGCGGGCTGCTTTTGCGGGACGGCGCGGCGACCGGCTTCGGCTCGTCGCGCGCCGCCACCGGCTTCTTGCGCAACGGCTTGATCGGCTTGGTGTATGTCTCCCACAGCGCCCGGTCCTCGGCGGGCAATAAGCGCCGGCCGTCCGGGTCCGGGATTTTGCCGCTCATGGCGTCGGGCGCGGTTTCGGCAGCGGGGCGGTCTTGCGCAGCGCCGGATCGGCGGACAGTTCGACGCCGTTCGGCACCAGCATCACGAACTTGCCGGGCTGCTTGACGCGGCCGGCGACGCGGCCGATCTCCTCGCCGGAGCCGAAGAAAATATCGGCGCGCGCCGGTCCGATGATCGCGGTGCCGGTGTCCTGCGCGATGGCCAGATGGCGGAACGGCGTCTCCGGCTTCTCGCTGGCGATCGGCAGCTTCGCGTCGATCCAGATGGGCGTGCCGTAAGCGTGGATCGAGCGGTCGACCGCAAGCGAGCGCAGCGGCGTCAGCTCGACGCCCTGGCCGCCGCCGGAGTGTTCATCCTTGCCGAGCGAAACTTCGCGGAAAAAGACATAAGAGCGATTCTTGCGCCGCAGTTCGCGCCCCTCGTCCGGATTGGATTCCATGAAGGCGCGGATCTTGTCCATCGACATTTCGTCTTTGCTGTAGATGCCGCGATCGATCAGGAATTCTCCGACCGCGGTGTAAGGCAAGCCGTTGCGCCCGGCATAACCGATTCGCATGACCTCGCCGCCGGCCAGCTTGACCCGGGCGGAACCTTGGATCTGCGCGAAGAAAACATCGACCGGATTCTTCAGCCAGCAAATCTCGAGGCCCTTGCCGGCGAGCGCGCCGTCCTCGATGGCGATGCGGTCGGCGCGCGCCAGCGCGGCATCGGACGGCAGCTTGTAAACCGGCACGTTGAATTCGGCGCTTGGCCGGCGCGCGCCTTCGACGATGGTCTCGTAATAGCCGGTGAAGAAGCCGTCGTTCTCGCCGCCCGGCGCAACGCGAACCGGATGAAAATGGCTCTCGAAAAACGTCCGGGCCTGCGCGGCGTTGAGATGGCCGGCAGCCTGCGCCTTCATGCAGGCATTATAAAGCCCGCCGAACACCGGGCGGGCTTCACGCATTGCTTTGGTGCCGCCGAGAATGGCCTTGCAGCTTTTCAGGAACGAGCCGAACGCCGCGGCCTGGTCATCGTCGCGCCAGCCTTCGAGCGCCGCAAATGTCAGCGGCTCGATCGACGCGCCCGGCAGATGGATGGATTTTTCGGCATTCGCCGGCATCATCGCCGCGGCAAGGAAACCAATCGCGACGCCGTGACGAAGGACGGGGCGGAAGCGGCGCCGAGCCATTCGTTCATTGCCCGCCTTCGGTGGCGACCAGCTTCCAGTTCGGATCGCGCGAGGAAATATCGCGCGCAAACGTCCACACATCGGTGACGTCGGTGACCTTGTCGAGACTGCCGTCGATGACGGCGCCGGCCTTGTCGCGCGTCACCGAAACCAGCTGCGACACGAAGCGCACCGTCACCTGGGCGACCCGGCTGCGCATTTCGGCGTGCGTGATGGTGGCGGATTCGATCGCGACAAAACGCGTCTCGACCTTCTCGCCCTTCTTCTCGCGCTCGCCGATGGCATGATCGAAGCCGTCATAGACCTCGGGCGACAGCAAATTCTTCAGCGAGCGCCGGTCGCCCTCGGCGAACGCCGTGACGATCATTTCGTATGCCGCCCGCGCCCCGGCGATGAAATGGCCGGCATCGAATTCCGCGTCGGCCGCGGCAATGGCGTCGAGTCCGGCGGCGATCGGCGTGCCGGTGGCGGCGATGCCCTTCCAGCGGTCGGCCGACGTCGCAGCGACCGGCTCGGCCGGCACCTGCTCCACCGGCGCCTGGGTCACCTCGGGCGTGCGCTTGGGCAGAGCCACCACTTTTTCGGTGGCCGGGCGTACCGGCTCGCGGGCTGCGTAGGGATCGTAAGGCGGCCGCTCCCGGCCGGTCCGCTGGCCAAGCACGCTGCGCAACCGCAGGAAAATGAACACTGCCAGTGCGAGGAAGATGATGGTGTAGATATCGAACACGTCGTTCATGCTCTCGCAAAACCGTAAGGTGCGGATGTCCGAACGTGCCGCCTGCAAGCTGCGGGCGAGCAGACAGACCAATCCGCCGTTATTATGTAAGCCTCGGGCGTGACCGATCCATAGGTCCCAGCCACTCAACCGACGCAAATTTGCGTCATTTGATCGAAACCTTAGACGATTGGGCCTGTTACGCCAACATCGCCAGCAGGCAGTTAAACGATGAATGTGGCCATATGGTTGCTGACCGCCGTGCTGGCATTGCCGGTCGCGGAAATCGTGGTCTTTGTGCTGGTCGCGGCCTATGCCGGTTTCGCCTGGACGCTGCTGGCAACGCTGGTGACCTCGTTCACCGGTGCGATGATGCTGCGCCATGGCGGCGGAGCCCATGTTGCGCGGCTTCGCGTCGTGCTGGGGCCGCAGCGCGCCACCGCGCTGGAGGCCGACAGCGCCGGAACCATGTACCTGCTGGCTGCGATTCTGCTGCTGATTCCGGGGTTTATTACCGATCTGATCGGCGTCGTGCTGCTGGTGCCGCCGCTGCGCCGTGCCATCGGCAGTGTCATACGTCGCGCGGTGGCGGGGACCGGGCCACCGCAGCCGCAGGGCGTCGTCGACCTCGAGCCGCAGGAGTGGCGGCAAGTGCCGGAGCCGCGGCTGCCGCATGATCGCGAGCGCTGAACCGGCATCAACTTCATTGAACGCGTGGCACGCTTGCCCCGCTTGGTTGTGCGCTACGGAGGCCTATGTTAGCCAACCGCCGCGCGCGGACGGCGGCGTCAGGGAGAATTCATGTCGAGCACCAATGGCGGCCAGAACGGCGGCGGAACGACCCCGCAAATGCCGGCCCCGACCCCCGGGACCGCGCCACAACTCAATGTGCTGGCGCAATACATCAAGGATTTCTCGTTCGAGAATCCGATGGCGCCGCGCGGCCCCCATAACAATCAACAGCAGCAGCAACAGCCGGCGATCACCATCCAGGTCGGCGTTGAGGTCCATCCGCTGACCGAGCCCGAGCTCGAAGTCGTGCTCAAGATCGAAGGCAAGGCGGTCATGCCCGGCAACCAGGTGCTGTTCGCCTTCGAACTGATCTATGGCGGCGTGTTCCGCGTCCAGAACGTCCCGCAGGACAGCATGCGCCCGGTGGTGCTGATCGAATGTCCGCGGCTGCTGTTCCCGTTCGCGCGCGAGATCATCGCAACGACGGTCACCGCCGGCGGCTTTCCGCCGCTGCTGCTCGATCCGGTGGATTTCGCCGGGCTGTACCGCCAGAACCTAGAGCAGCAGGGCGCTGCCGCCCCGCCGGCGCAGGCTTAGACGTCATCAGCGGTTCGAAAAGCGGTTACGGCAAATAATTCTGCCACACCGCGTCGTCGCCGAGCGTGGCGATGAACGCACGATGCGCGTCGCGCTCGGCGTCGCTGACCCGCGCCGGCAAGGCGATCGGGCGCGGCGCGGCGGCGCGGCGGCGTCCGGTCTGGCCGCCATTGGTCTCGATCAGCACCAGCGAGGCCTGCCGCGCGCCGATCAGCTCGAGATAGACCTCGGCGAGAATCTCGGCGTCGAGCAGCGCGCCGTGCTTGCTGCGCCGCGAATTGTCGATGCCGTAGCGCGCGCACAGCGCGTCGAGGCTGTAAGGGCCGGCCGAATGCTTGCGGCGCGCCAGCGCGATGGTGTCGATGACGCGGTCGCGCATCAGCGCCGCGCGCTTGCAGCGCTCCAGCTCATGGCACAGGAAGCCGATATCGAACGACGCGTTGTGGGCAATCACTACCGAATCGCCGACGAATTCCAGGAACTCATCGGCGATGTGGTCGAATAGCGGCTTGTCCTTGAGGAATTCGATCGACAGGCCGTGCACCGCGAACGCCTCATGCGGCATGTCGCGTTCCGGATTGAGATAGCGGTGGAACGTCGCGCCGCTCGGGATGCGGTTGAGCAATTCGATGCAGCCGATCTCGACGACGCGATGGCCCTGGAACGGGTCGAGGCCGGTGGTTTCGGTATCGAGGACGATTTCGCGCATTTTAATTCCTGCGGCGAATCACAAGCGCCGTTTCGGCAGCTTAGCAATTGCTTGCAGGATTTCATGCACCTGCGCGCGGGCATGATCGAGACCTTGCCCGCTATCCACCACGAAATCGGCGCGGCGGCGCTTTTCGGCGTCCGGGACCTGCCGGGCGACGATGGCTTCGAAGCGCTCATCGGTCATGCCGGGCCGCGCAAAGGCACGTTCGCGCTGGACGTGCGCCGGCGCCGACACCACCACCACGGCGTCGCAGCGCTTCTCTGCCTCGGTTTCGAACAGCAGCGGAATGTCGAGCACGGCGATCGCCGCTCCGGCTTTCTCCGCGGCGGCGAGAAACGTCTCCTCCGCGGCGCGCACCAGCGGATGCACCAGCGCTTCGAGCCTCTTGAAGTCGTTCGGCACCTTAATCAAATGCGCCGCCAGTTTGTCGCGATCGACCTTGCCGTTCGCTGTGGTGCCCGGGAACGCCGCCTCGATCGCCGGCACCGCCTCGCCGTCATAGAGCCGATGCACGACCGCATCGGAATCGTGCACGGGCACGCCTTCCTCGGCGAAGAATTTCGCCGTGGTCGACTTCCCCATGCCGAGCGAACCGGTCAATCCGAGAACGAACATGCGCTTTCTTCTTCAGGCCTCAACCGCGGAGATACCATTTCCGCTCATTCCCGCGGAAGCGGGAATCCAGGTTTTGCCAATTAATGTGGAGCAAACGCTGGGTCCCCGCTTCCGCGGGGACGAGCGGATGAGAAGACAGCGAGACTCTTGCCACCAGGTCAATCCGCGACCATGCCGCTCTTGCGCAGATAGCCGAGCAGCGGCAACAACGGCAGGCCGAGAATGGTGAAATAATCGCCGGCGATCCGCTCGAACAGGTGAACGCCGACCGTCTCGATCTGATAACCGCCAACGCTGGCATAGGCGCCCGCTCCGGCAGTGTCGAGATAGCTCTCGATGAAGCGATCGGAAAATGCCCGCATGGTGAGCGCGGCGCTGTCGCTGACCTCGAACAGCACTTCGCCGTCGCGGACGAGACAGAGCGCCGAGTGCAACTGATGGGTCCGGCCGCGCAAGGCCCGCAATTGCCCGGACGCCTCGGCGCGGCCATTGGGCTTGGAGAAGCGCTTGCCGTCGAGCGTCAGAGTCTGGTCGGCGCCGAGCACGACGCGGCCCGGCATTTCGGCGGCGACGGTGTGCGCCTTGGCGCCGGCAAGGACGCGCGCGACTTCTTCCGCGCCGCGGACATGCGAGCGGGCCTCGACCGCGCGCTCGTCGATCGGCGCCGGCCGAATCTCGACCGGCACCCCGGCGGCGCCCAGAATCTTGCGCCGCCCCTCGCTTTTCGAGGCCAAAATCAACGGCTTTCTGGCAGCCCATAGCGGCATGGCTCAGCCCGGCCGGCGGCGTTTTTCGCTGAGCAGCTTCATCACCGCCGCCGCAGTCTCCTCGATCGAGCGGCGCGTCACGTCGATCGAGGGCCATTGATTCTTCGCGCAAAGCTTCCGCGAATAGGCGACCTCCTCCGCCACCGCGGCGCGATCGATATATTGGTCGTCGTCGCGATGCGCCTTGAGGCCGAGCAGCCGATTTTCGCGGATCTGCACGATCCGCTCCGGGCTGGCATAAAGCCCGACCACCAGCGGCACGGTGAGCTTTTCGACGTCCGGCGGCAGCGGCACGCCCGGCACCAGCGGCACATTGCCGGTCTTGACGCCGCGATTGGCGAGATAGATCGAGGTCGGCGTTTTCGAGGTCCGCGACACCCCGACCAGCACCACGTCGGCTTCGTTGAGGCCTTCGACGTGCTGGCCGTCGTCATGGATCATCGTGTAGTTGAGCGCCTCGATGCGCTGGAAATATTCGGCGTTGAGCACGTGCTGGGCGCCGGCGCGATGCGTAGTCTCGGCGTGGAGATAGGACTGGAACAGCCGCAGCACCGGGCCGAGCACCGACATGCAGGGCGCGCCGATCTCGCGGCATTTGGCTTCCAGGATTCCGATCAGCTCGTCATCGAGCAGCGTGTAGAGCACGACGCCGGGCGATTCCGTAATCTCGCTCAGAGCCAGGTCGAGCTGCCGGCGGCTGCGCACCATCGGGTACAGATGCTCGACTGGCGACACATTGGCATATTGCGCCGCGGCCGCGCGGGCGACCGTGATCAAGGTCTCGCCGGTGGCGTCGGAGACGAGATGAAGATGAAAATAGCTGGTGTCAGCCATCTGTATAAGTCGGGGACGGCCTGTGAGTTGCTATGGAGAAGGCCATGCCTGCCGCCGCTAAGCAAGCCGAAACGGCGGCGCGCCGGATTCTCGTCCACATTGCTGCCGCCGGGAGAAACAAAAACAGACCGCGATCGACACAGTGTTGAGAAGTAGGACTGCGCTGGGGACGATTTCGTGAGACTACGCAGTTCATCAGCAAAACCATGCCTTAAGTTTGTATGCACAACGACCCCCAAGAGCGTCGAGTGGTGAACTGTTGCAACGCACCCGGTGGACAGGGTGTGGATTGAAAGGCATGAGTCCAATCCACCGCCTAACAACTACAACAATCAGATTCTTAGAGAGAGACGAGTGAAGGATCAGGAAGGGACAAGCGGTGAGTAAATCTGTTCTCGCCGTATTGAATGGCGAACGCCAGGCGGTTCCACCGGTCTGGATGATGCGCCAGGCGGGCCGTTATCTGCCGGAATATCGTATGCTACGCGAAAAGGCCGGCGGGTTTCTCGATCTGTGTTTCAATCCGGAACTGGCGTCGGAGGTGACGCTGCAGCCGGTGCGACGCTTCGGTTTCGATGCGGCGATCCTGTTTTCCGATATTCTGGTCATTCCGCTGGCGCTTGGCCGCAAGCTCTGGTTCGTCGAAGGCGAAGGTCCAAGGCTCGATCCACTGACCGACGCGGCGGCGGTCTCGGCGATGCGGGCGGAGCCGGACGATGGCAAGCTGGCGCCGATCTACGAGACGGTGCGGCGGGTCAAGCCGCAACTGCCGGCAGATACGACGTTCATCGGGTTTTGCGGCGCCCCTTGGACGGTCGCAACTTATATGATTGCTGGACAGGGAACGCCGGACCAGGCGCCGGCGAAGGCTTTTGCGTCGTGCGATCCGGCAGCATTTCAACGGCTGATCGATGTCCTGGTTGAGGCGTCGAGTGATTATCTGGCGAAACAGATCGAAGCTGGCGTCGACGTGGTGCAGGTTTTCGACACCTGGGCCGGATCGCTGCCGCCGGATGATTTCGAGCGCTGGTGCGTGCAGCCGACCAAACGACTGGTGGCGGCGTTGCGAGCGAAAAAGCCGAACGCCAAAGTGATCGGATTTCCACGCGGCGCCGGGAAAAATATTCCACGCTATGTCGACGAAACCAGAGTCGACGCGGTCAGCTTGGAAAGCGGCATCGATCGCGATTTCGCCCGCGGCGAGATTCAATCGCGGGTGCCGGTGCAGGGCAATCTCGATCCGCTGGTGCTTCGCGCGGGTGGCGACGGACTCGACCGCGAAATCGATGCCGCACTCGAAGCATTTTCCACCGGCCCGTTCATCTTCAATCTCGGCCACGGCATCCTGCCCGACACGCCAATCGCGCATGTCGAGCGTATGCTGAGGCGTATAAGGGGCTGATATGCCGACCAACATGGAAAGGATACTGGACTTTATTGCTAGTTATCCGGGCAGGGATGACGATGAAATAGCGAGGTTGCTCAAAATTGAACCTCGGCAAACGGTAAACCAGATTTGTCGCAAACTTCGAGATAAAGGAAGGATTGAAAGAAAGCCTGGCGCAGAAGGAAAGATTGAAAATTATATTATCGGTTCAAATTCTGCCGAAAGATTGCGCTCTGATGAGAGAATACGGTCTACGACAACAAAAAATGCTTTGAATGGACCAAGCGAAGATGATGTTAAACGAGCTATTCAGAAAAAATTAGAATCGGAGGGATGGACGGTTCAAGTTGCTTGGGGCAACGCCCGCGGAATCGACATCGTTGCTACGCGAGAGCGAGAACGTTGGGTGATTGAATGTAAAGGACCTGGGTCATTGCCGCCGATGCAAAATAACTACTTCGTTGGAGTAATCGGTGAATTACTTCAGCGGATGAGTGACGAAAAGGCGAAACATTCCTTGGCGTTTCCGGACTTGCCAAAGTTCAGACGTTTGTGGATTCAACTTCCAACTGTCGCGAAGCGTCGATTGGGTTTGACTTGCTTCTTTGTATCCTCAGATCAGTACGTGGCGGAAGTTTTGGAGTAGGCGGGCATGTACCTCTATCTCAAAGCCTTCCATATCATCGCCGTCATCTCATGGATGGCGGGGGTGCTCTATCTGCCGCGGCTGTTCGTCTATCACTGCGCCGCCGAGCCGGGCTCGACGCAATCCGAGACCTTCAAGGTGATGGAGCGCCGGCTGCTCAAAGTCATCATGACGCCGGCGATGATCGCGGCCTGGCTGCTGGGAATCTATCTGGCGCTCAATGGCGGGTTCGCCGCCGCCGGCTGGCTGCACGCCAAGCTGGCTTTGGTTTTGGCGCTGACCGCGCTGCACGGCCTGCTGGCACGCTGGCAGGGCCAATTCGAGCGCGACGCCAACCGGCATCGCGCGAAATTCTACCGCATCATCAATGAGATACCGACGGTTTTGCTGATCGCGATCGTCATCCTGGCGGTGGTCAAGCCGTTCTGAATCCACAGCACCAGACCCATGCAAGCCTTAGCGCCCTTGCTTAAGTTGCTCGGTTTACATATATTTTTTCGATCCCTCCGAACGCAGGCGGATGCAGTCGCGTTCCGGTACCGAGATTTCGGGCCGGCGCAGCATCGGGTCCGGGACCTCTCTTAAGCTCCCAACTTACCCAAGACCTTATCAAGACCTGCGGCCTTCCTCTCCCTTCCTCCGGCGTAAACCGTTTCTTTTTCGGGCACCGCCGGTCTCTCCACAGGACCAAACTCCCCATGCGGGAAATGAAACTACAAGACCTCAAATCCAAGACCCCGGCCGAGCTCGTCGCTTTCGCTGAAGAGCATCAGGTCGAGAACGCCTCGACCCTGCGCAAGCAGGAATTGATGTTCGCGATCCTCAAGCAGCTCGCGACCCAGGAAATCGACATCATCGGCGAAGGCGTGGTCGAAGTGCTGTCCGACGGCTTCGGCTTCCTGCGCTCGCCGGAATCCAATTACCTGTCAGGCCCCGACGACATCTACGTCTCGCCATCGCAGATCCGCCGCTTCGGCCTACGCACCGGCGACACCGTCGAAGGCCACATCCGCTCGCCGAAGGAAGGCGAGCGCTACTTCGCGCTGCTCAAGGTCAACACCATCAACTTCGAGGACCCCGAGAAGGCGCGCCACAAGGTCAACTTCGACAACCTCACGCCGCTCTATCCGGATGAACGGCTGAAGATGGAGCACGAGGATCCGACCAAGAAGGATCTCTCCGCCCGCGTCATCGACATCGTCGCGCCGATCGGCAAGGGCCAGCGCGCGCTGATCGTGTCGCCGCCGCGCACCGGCAAGACCGTGCTGCTGCAGAATATAGCCCACGCCATCACCTCCAATCATCCGGAATGCTATCTGATCGTGCTGCTGATCGACGAGCGGCCGGAAGAAGTCACCGACATGCAGCGCTCGGTGAAGGGCGAGGTGGTGTCCTCGACCTTCGACGAGCCGGCCTCGCGCCACGTCCAGGTCGCGGAAATGGTGATCGAGAAGGCCAAGCGCCTGGTCGAGCACCAGCGCGACGTGGTCATCCTGCTGGATTCGATCACCCGCCTCGGCCGCGCCTACAACACCGTGGTGCCGTCATCCGGCAAGGTGCTGACCGGCGGCGTCGACGCCAACGCCCTGCAGCGGCCGAAGCGGTTCTTCGGCGCCGCCCGCAATATCGAGGAAGGCGGCTCGCTGACCATCATCGCCACCGCGCTGATCGACACCGGCTCGCGCATGGATGAGGTGATCTTCGAGGAATTCAAGGGCACCGGCAATTCGGAGCTCATTCTCGACCGCAAGGTGGCCGACAAGCGAACCTTCCCGGCGATGGACATCACCCGCTCCGGCACCCGCAAGGAAGAGCTGCTCACCGATCCGGCCGTGCTCAAGAAGATGTACGTGCTTCGCCGCATCCTCAATCCGATGGGCACCATGGACGCCATCGACTTCCTGCTCGACAAGCTGCGCAACACCAAGAGCAACAGCGAGTTCTTCGAGAGCATGAACACCTGATCCGGCGCACGCCGGAAATGCAGAACGGCCACCGGCGCAAACCGGCGGCCGTTTTTGTTTGAGCTGTGTGCTGCGTTACTGGCGCGGCCCCCAATTGCCGCTGAAGATTCGTTCTGCGATTTCGCGCTCGATGCTGTCGGTCAACTTGCCGCGCCGCGCCAGGTATTGCCCGACCGCATTGTCCGCGTCGCGCTGCCGCGCGTCGAAGAGACCGTCGGCCAGCCGCTGCCAGAAACCGCGACGGGGGAGCGGCGCAGGCTGCGCCGGCGCGTGGATCGGAGCCCGGTAAGGCTGGGCGCCTTGAAAATCGGAAGGACGTGCGAGGCAAGCCATCGTGGCCTCCATTGCTCAGGTCTGCGCGTGATTGAGCAGGCCTCATTGCTGTTTAGGTACTACATCGTACTGGAAAGCCTGTTTGACAAAGGATAAAGTCTCAGCCGATAGTTGAGAAAATCTCACGTATAAATCTCATGCCTGGACCGCTGCCCCAGCTCTCGGCGTTGCGCGCCTTCGAAGCGGCGGCGCGCCATCTGAGCCTGACCAATGCGGCACGCGAGCTTCACGTCACCCCGGGCGCGCTGAGCCATCAGATCCGCGGGCTTGAGGAGTTGCTCGGCGTCAAACTGTTCGAGCGGCGGGTGCGCGCCATCGCGCTGACCGCTGCCGGCAAGCAGCTTTATCCGGGGCTGCAGATCGGCTTTGCCCGGATCCGGGAGGCGGTCGAGAGTCTCCAGATCGCAGGACAGCCGGACGTGCTGGTGGTCAGCACTTCGCCGGGATTGACGTCGAAATGGCTGGCGCCGCGGCTTTACAAATTTGGCGCGGCCTACCCCGACATCGACGTGCGCATCTCCTCCTCGCTCAACAACGCCAACTTCGCAACCGACGGCATCGATCTCGCCGTGCGCAACATGGGCATTGCGCCGGTTCCCGACCGCACGCTGGAGACTGAACTGCTGGCGGAAATGTCCTTCGTGCCGGTGTGCAGCCCGCGTCTCCTCGACAAGCACGGCCCGGTGAACAATGCGCAGGCCTTGGCGCGATTGCCGCTGATCCACGACGAAACGCTGTCGGCCCGCATCCGGGTGGCAACCTGGACCGACTGGTTCGATGCCGCCGGCGTGAAGAATGTCGATCTCAAACGCGGGCTCCGCTTCAACAGCTCCGATCACGCGCTTGACGCCGCCGGCGAGGGCGCCGGCGTTCTGCTGGCGCACGACCTGCTCGCTTATGACGATTTGCGGACTGGGCGCCTGGTGATCCCGGTGCGTCTCGCGCTCGCGCCAGGCCGCGCCTTTCACCTGGTCTGGCCGAAGGGCAAAAACCCCGGCCCCGCGGCGGCGGCGTTCCGGAGCTGGATCAAGGACGAGGTCGCCGCGCTCGACTGGCGCCGCCTCAGGCCGCGCATCATGGCGCGGCTGTAATCGCGCGCGCCGTCGAACGGCGTTTTGCACCGCCGCGTGACGCTGCCCGTACGCCGGGTATACACTCCTCCCTAAGCCTTCCCTTCAGAGGAAGGCGCGACTGGGAGGACACCATGGCCAGACGGATTTCGCGGCGCGATGCAATCAAGGCCGGGGTCGCGCTCGGCGCCACTACGGTTTTTGCCTCACCGCTCAAGGCCGCGCCGCCGCCGCCAACCGCCATCACGCCGGCCCTGGTCGAGGCCGCGCGCAAGGAAGGCAAGGCGACGTTCTACACCGCGCTGGAGCTCAACACCTCGGAGCGACTGGCGCGGGCCTTCGAGGCGAAATATCCCGGCATCGCCATCCGCGTCGAGCGCTCCGGCGCCGAGCGCATCTTCCAGCGCATCGGGCAGGAGCAGTCGAGCCGCATCTACGCGGTCGACGTCGTGTGCAGCACCGACCCGTCGCATTTTCTCGACTGGACCGCGAAGGACAAGGACTGGGTCGAGCCGTTCCTCACCGAGGACATGGCCAGGCATTTCCCGAAGGACCAGGTCGATCCCGACGGCCGCTGGGCGACCTTGTGCGCCTGGCTCGAAGTGATCGGCTACAACACCAACCTGGTGAAGCCGGAAGACGCGCCGAAAAGCTATGCCGACCTGCTCGATCCGAAATGGCAGGGCAAGATCTGCAAGGGCCACCCCGGCTATAGCGGCGCGATCCTGACCAACACTTATCTTTGGGTGCGCGAGCTCGGCTGGCCGTATCTCGAACAGCTGGCCAAGCAGAAAGTCATGCAACTGCAATCGGCCGCGGATCCGCCGAAAAAGATTCAGATCGGCGAACGTGCGGTGATGGCCGACGGCAACGATTACAGCCTCGAGGTCGCCAAACGCAGCAATCAGCCGGTGGCAATCGTGCACGCCACTGAGGGGACACCGGTCATTCCGGTGCCGTGCGGAATGTTCCGTAGCGCGCCGAACCCGAATGCCGCGCGGCTGTTCCAGAGCTATCTGTTCGGCGTCGAGGCGCAGCAGATCTTCATCGACGTGTTCGCGCACCGCTCGTTCCACGCCCTCGCCAAGGAAACGCCGGGCCGCGCGCCGCTGTCGAGCTTCAGGCTGTGGCAGGCCGACCCCAGGCTGGTGCTGACCCAGAGCGACGAGTTGAAGACGCGCTACAGCAAGATTTTCGGGGTGTGAAGCGGGAACGGGCGGTGCCGCTGGGGTGACGTTCTCTCTTTTTGGAGGAGAGACATTCAATCAGTGCCCGCCGCCGCGGGCCATCTTCCACAGCTCCCAGAAGAAGATCAGGCAGCCGGTGATGGCGGCGAAGATCAGCACGAACTTGATGAACCAGTTCTGCTCGATCGCCTTGGCCTTGTGCTCCAGGCGCTCGCTGAGCCCGGCAGTTCCGGCAAGATTTCGGGCTCGCTTGTCGCCGAGAAAGTCGGCGATGGCGTCCGACATCACGCGGTGCGCCGGCTCGCCCGGCATGATCATGTGATTGCCGGTGTCGAGCGGCACCAGCCTGGCGCCGGGGACGGCGGCGGCGATCTCCTGGCCCATCAAGAAGGGCACGCGAAGGTCGCGCGTCGAATGCAGCACCAGGACCGGACACTTGATCCGCGCCAGGTCCGCGGTGACGTCGGCCTCGGTTGAGGCCATCAGGAAGCGCTCCGCCATCTCCGGCGTTGCTGCGACGCGCTGGAGTTCGTTGAGCGAGTGGTGCAGTTCCTTGCTCGCATCGGGAATGAATTGCGACGTGAAGAACTGCCGGTGGGACTCCTCCTGCCCGCCCCAGCCGCTGCGGATCAGACCGCAAGCGAGCTCGATCTTCTTCCTTTCTTCCTCGAAATTTTTGCGATGGAAGGCTCCGCGTGCATAGGTGCCGAACAAGATGAGGTGGCTGACCCGCTCCGGGTGCCGCGCGGCATAGGCGATCGCCTGCGCGCCGCCTTGCGACAGGCCAAACAGCACCACCTTGTCCAGCCCGGCCGCATCGATCACGGTCCCGAGATCATCGATGAAGTGAGCGAAGCTCAGCTGGATGTTGTCGCGCTGTGACAGCCCAATGCCGCGCGCGTCGTAGCGCAGCAGCCGGTGGCAGCGGGCGAGGTCAAGCAGGAAATGCCGGAACACCGGACTTTCGAGGTCGTGCTCGAGATGCGCGAACCAGTGTGAGGTCCGGACGATCGGCGGATCACCCTTGCCCATCATCGCATAGGCCAGCTGCACGCCGTCCGAGGTGGTGCAATACTGTATATCCTGGTGCACGACGATGGCCCTCTCGTCCGGCGGGATCAGTGTCTCATTGCCGCGACCGATTTGGCAATATCGTCCGGCGCGACAACCGGCAGCGAACACCGCTCGCCGACGCAGACGAACGCGGCCGGGCCGCTTGCGGCCTTGAGCTTGTCCTGCGCCGGGTGCGACGGCGGCAGGTCGGCGCTGGAACGCGCCCGCAGCACTGCGCGCTGCACGAACGGCATCTTCAGCGCTGCGTCGACCAGCGCCTCGGCGCCTTCGCCGGTGACCACGATCTCGGCGGCGGACAGCCGCAGATCGAGTGCATTCAACAACGACACATGGCCGAACATGTTGCTGCCGGCCGCCGACAGCACGCCCTCGATCAGCCGGTCGGCTTTGACGCGCCATTGCTGGTCGCCGGTATAGAGCGCGAGCCGCACCAGATTGGCCGCGGCGATGGCGTTGTGATTGGGCGTGGCGTCGTCGCTGGTGGAATGTGGGCGCAGCAGCAGGCCCTCGGCGTCGTCGGCGGTGAGGTAATAGCCGCCGGTGTCGGGGTCGGCGTAGTGCGCGTCGAGTGCCGCCTGCCAGCGCAGCGCCTGGTCGAGATGACGCTTGTTCCCGGTGGCTTCGTAGAGCGCCAGCGCCGCCTTGGTCATGTTGGCAAAATCGGAGGCGAGGCCTGGATAAAGCAGCTTGCCGTCGCGCCAGGAGTGGCCGAGGCGATTGTCGCGCGTCATGTTGCCGGCAATGAAGTCGAAGGCGCGCGTGGCGAGATCGATCCAGCCCGGCTCGCCGATCAGCGGCGCGGCATTGACCAAAGCCGCGATCATCAGCCCGTTCCAGTCTGCCAGCACCTTGTCGTCGAGGCCGGGCCGCACCCGCTGCTCGCGGGCGTCGAGCAGAATCTGCCGCAGCGCCGCGAGCCGGGCCTCGTCGTCGGCGCTCGCCGGGATGCGGGCCGAGCGGTTGAGGATGTTATGGCCCTCGAAATTGCCGTCGTCGCTCACATCATAATGATGCGCGAAGAAATTGCCGGCGTCGGGCCCGAGCAATTCGATGATCTCGTTCTTGCTCCAGACGTAGAACTTGCCCTCCTCGCCTTCCGAGTCGGCGTCGAGCGAGGCGCAGAACGCGCCGTCTGTGGTGGTCATTTCGCGCGTCAGCCAGCCGACGGTCTCGCGGGCACGGGTGCGGAATAATTCGCCGTCATTCTGGGACGGCCCTTTAGGGCCGGACTCGGAATCCAGCGGAGAATGCGGTGCCGACTTCTGGATTCCGGGTTCGCGCCTTTGGCGCGCCCCGGAATGACACGATCCCGCCAGCGCCAGCAGTTCGAGCAGTTGTGCGTTGTCGTACAGCATCTTCTCGAAATGCGGCACCAGCCATTTGTCGTCGACCGAATAGCGCGAGAAACCGCCGCCGAGATGATCGTAGATGCCGCCCTGGCTCATGCGCTCGAGCGAATGCGCGACGGTTTCGAAGAAGCGGGCGTCATTGGTGCGCAACCCCGCGCGCCACAGCAACTCCAGAATCGCGCCCTGCGGAAATTTTGGCGCGCCGCGCAGGCCGCCATTGACGCTATCGAACATGTTGCCGATCTGGCGCGCCATGTTGTCGAGCTCGGCCGTGCCGATCGTCACCTTGCCGGAAGGCCGCGCCTTGTCGGCGAGCCGCGCCAAGAGCGCGGCGCGGTTCTGCTCGATCTTGGCCGGCTCGTCGCGGAATAGCCGCGCCACTTCGCGCAGCACGTCCTTGAATGCCGGCCGGCCGAATTTCGATTGCGGCGGAAAATACGTGCCGCCCCACACCGGCTCGCCCTTCGGCGTCAGAAACATCGTCAGCGGCCAGCCGCCCTGTTCGCCGAGCAGGTGCAGCGCGTTCATGTAGATCTGGTCGATGTCGGGCCGCTCCTCGCGGTCGACCTTGATGTTGACGAACAGCTCGTTCATGACGCGCGCGGTCTCGGCGTCCTCGAACGATTCATGCGCCATCACATGGCACCAGTGACAGGCGGCATAGCCGACCGAGAGCAGGATCGGCTTGTTCCGCGTACGCGCCTCGCCAAGCGCCTCCGGCCCCCATTGCTGCCAATCCACCGGATTGTGCTTGTGCTGCAGCAGATAGGGCGAGGTCGCCTGCGCCAGCCGGTTCTCGTGCGTGGTGTCGGTCGTCATCGCGCGAGGCTAGCACGCCCCGCGCCGAAGCTCATCTCGGTGGCTGGCCGCTAGATCAGCTTGAGCAGATTGGCGACCGCCAGCACCGCGATCGATAGCCAGGTCAGCGACTGGCCGATGCCGCGGCCGGCGCCGGCGATCGGCGTCGACCACATCGCCGCGGTCTGGATGATGCGGCCGACGACGAGCGCGATGCCGACGACGTGCAGCAGGATGCGCGTGCCGGCATTGAGTTCGTAGACCAGCATCAGCAGTACCGCGATCGGCAGGTACTCGATGGCGTTGGCGTGGATGCGCATCATGCGCAGCATCACCGGATTGTCGCCGTCGCCGAGCGAGACGCGCAGCTTGACCCGATGCATCGTGACGTTGATGCCGAGCCCAACGATCATCAGACCGAGGATCGAGCCGTAGAGTGCGGTGACGACTGCCATTTTGAATTCCCCTGCGAGTGGATGCCGACCTGGGGCAGTCTAATACTTAACTATGTGGTTAAGCAAGGGGGTCGCAGGCATGTGTCGGCGCGTCGCTCCCATACCTCACGGGCGCGGAACGCGAGCCGTGGCGGCGCGTTGTTTTGGTTGATTTTTCAACGCTATCAGCCGGACACCCGCAGTCATGAAACGCGCCCGCAAATCCTCAGTACGCAAGACCTCAGCCCCCCAGGTGTCGTTCCGCAGCGGCGCTCGCGCCGCGGCGCGCGGCGAGCGCGCCATCCAGCGCACCATCGACGCCAAGGAGAACAACCGCCCGGCGCCGAAAACGGGCGCAATGCAGGCCGGCGCCCGCAAATATCCCGAGCCGCCGCTGCCGCGCCAGCACCAGACGAAGCCGGGCCGCGAGGCGACATTGAAGCTCCAGCCAATGTACGATGCGCCGCATTACAAGGGCTCGGAGAAGCTGCTTAACAAGGTGGCGCTGATCACCGGCGCCGATAGCGGCATCGGCCGCGCCGTCGCGGTGCTGTTCGCCCGCGAAGGCGCCGACATCGCGGTGGCCTATCTCGACGAAGATGAGGACGCCAAAGAGACCAAGCGCGCGGTGGAGAACGAGGGCCGCCGCTGCATCCTGCTATCGGGCGACGTCGCCGATCCGAAATATTGCATGCAGGCGGTCAAGCGCACCGTGAAGGAACTCGGCAAGCTCGACATCCTGGTCAACAACGCCGCGTTCCAGGAGCACGTCAATGCTTTCGAGGATCTCACCGAGAAGCATTTCGATCGCACCATCAAGACCAACCTGTACGGCTACTTCCACATGGCCAAGGCCGCGGTGCCGCAGATGAAGAATGGCAGCGCCATCGTGATGACCGGCTCGGTCACCGGCCTGCTCGGCAACAAGGACCTGCTGGATTATTCGATGACCAAAGGCGGCATCCATGCTTTCACGCGCTCGCTGGCGACGCATCTGGTGCCGAAGGGCATTCGCGTCAATGCGGTGGCGCCCGGCCCGGTGTGGACGCCGCTCAACCCCGCCGACAAGCCGGCCAAGATCGTCGCCCAATTCGGCAGCGACACGCCGATGAAGCGCCCGGCGCAGCCGGAAGAGATCGCGCCGGCTTTCGTGTTTCTCGCCGCGCCGAGCTGCTCGAGCTACATCACCGGCGAAGTGCTGCCGGTGATCGGCGGCTATAGCGGCGGGTGAGAGGCCGATCTAACCCTTCCCCTTGATCGCCCGCATCCAGACTTCGCGATAGACGCCGAGCGCGGTGAAGCCGCCGTCGACCGGCAAATCGATTCCGGTCAGGTAATTCGCCTCGTCGCTGGCCAGGAACATCACGGCGTGCGCGACGTCGTCCGGCATCGCCGGCCGCTTCAGCGCCGTCACCGCCTCCATCGCCTCGACGAAATTGTCGGCGCCCTCGGTCATCGGCGTGCGCAAGATCCCGGGATGCACCGCGTTCACCCGGATGTTCCAGTCGGCATATTCCATCGCCGCGCATTTGGTCAGCCCGCGCAAGCCCCATTTTGCCGCGCTGTAGGCGGCGGCGAAGTGGCCGTTAATGCCGGCGGTCGAGCCGATATTGATGATGGCGCCGCCGCCCGAGTCGCGGATCAGCGGCGCCGCGGCGCGGGTGCCGAGAAACGGGCCGGTCAGATTGACGCCGAGCACGCGGTCCCAGTCCTCGCGCGTGGTGGCGCCGATGTTCTTGCCGCGCAGCGAGATACCGGCATTGTTCACCAGGACTTGCAGCGCGCCGAACGTCTCATGCGCGAAGCGGATCGTGGTCTGCCAGTCGGTTTCGCTGCTGACGTCGAGGTGACGATACCTGGCGCTGGCGCCAATCTGCTTCGCCAGCGCGGTGCCGGGCTCGTCGAGCACATCGGCAATGATGACATTGCCGCCGGCCTGCGCGAACAGCCGCGCCTCGGCGGCGCCCTGCCCGCGGCTGGCGCCGGTGATGAGGATGGTTTTGCCTTTGAATTTGTCCGGCATGGATTTCCTCTCTGTCATGGCCGGGCATAGCCGTTCAAAGAACGGCGTCGCTTCGCTCGCCTATGTCCCGGCCATCTCGGTTAGGATGGCATAGTACCAGCCTAAGCGGGATCACCGGGATAAGCCCGGTGATGACAGCATAGAAAATCTCTACCCCGCCTTCCGCGCCTTGAACGCGATGGCGCGCGACGAATAGCCGATGCTGCCGTCGGACGCGGCGGGCAACGTCCTGCGCATGCTGTCACGCAATGTGTTGCGATCGGTGTCGCTCATGGCGGCGACGGTTTTTCCGATCGGGTGAAAGGTCATGGTTTGCACCTGCCAATAGTCGTCGAAGTCGCGGAAGCGTTCGGTCGCTTCGATTTTGGTGATGGCGATGTCGCGAAAGCCCGAGGCATCGAGCGTCGCCTGCAGGCCGGGCGTATCCGCCTCGGGCACCAGCGGCGACATGGTGACCGGCAGGCCCATGGTCTTGATGCCGCGCGCCATCGGCGCGTAGGGCGCGAAGGTTGAGTCGGCGTTTCGATTCCAGGTATAGCCGCAGACCATGCCGCCCGGCTTGGCGACCCGGCGCATCTCGCTGAAGGCCTTGCCGCGGTCGGGCAGGAAGTGAAGCACCAGCGCCGAGGCGACGATGTCGAAAATGTTGTCCTCGAACGGCAGCGCCAGAGCGCCGGCGACCTGGACGTCGATGGCGGGCAGCAGCGTTTTGGCGTGCTCGACCTGCGCCGGTGCCGGATCGACGGCACTGACGGCGCCCGGTGCGGCCTTGTTGACGATGAGCTGCGAAAACGCGCCGGTGCCGCAGCCGACATCAAGCCAGCGCGCATTGGCCGCCGGCGCCAGCCAGGCGAGGAATTTTTCGCCGACCGCGCGGCTCCAGCGCCCCATGTACCGCTCATAGCCGGTGGCGTCATCGAAAACGACATTGGTATCGACCATGCCCGCGCCCTCCCTGACGGCGGACGCACGCTAGCAGCTTGTTCGACAGGCTCAATGCGGCGCGTCGTCTCGTCGGTTCCCTGCCCGGCCTACACGATCGGCCGCTTGTCCTTCGGCAGCGCGTCGATCACCGACTTGTCGATATCGAGGTGCGCGGCGACCAGCTCGTGCGGCGTCAGCGCCATCCATTGCGTCAGCGACACGTCGACGAAGCGCGGCGCGTTGAACAGTTCGAGGAAGCGCAGCGGCTCGGTGCCGGTGTTCTCGACGAAATGCGGCATCGACTTCGGCACATAACCGACATCGCCGGCCTGATAGTCGAAAGTACGGGCATTGCCTTGCGCGGCGAACACGGTCATGCGCGCCTTGCCGGCAATGTAGTACTGCCATTCGTCGGCGTTCGGATGCCAATGCACTTCGCGCATGTGGCCGGGATTGACCTCGACCAGCGCCGCGGCGACGTCGCTCGATACCGCGAAATTGCGGGTGTCGGCGATGCGCACCGAGCCGCCGGGAAATTGATCGGCCTTCTGCGCCATCATATGGAACGCCATGTCGAGCGGAACCGCGCCGACTCCACTGCCGACGGTGTCGGCCTGCAGCGGCGGCGGCAGCGGTACCTTGAAGATGAACTTCTCTCCGCTGGGAATATGGTCGAGCGCCTTCTGATCGACGCCGAGATTCTTCGCCAGCGCGTCCTTCGGCATATGCGCGAACAGGTCGGTGATGGCGAAGGTCGAGTCCTCTGAGAATTGCCCGTCCGGAAAGGCCAGCAGGAATTCGCAGCCGTCCTGGCCGAGGCCCTGGATCGAGTGCGGGATGCCCGATGGAAAATACCAAAGGTCGCCGGCGTTCACGTCGGCGATGAAATTGTGGCCGTCATTGTCGACCGCGGTGATGCGGGCCTGTCCGGCCAGCATGAACGACCATTCGGCCTGCTTGTGCCAGTGCAATTCGCGGGTGCCGCCGGGGGTCAGCCGCATATTGACGCCGGCCATCGTGGTCGCAATCGGCAATTCGCGTTGCGTGACCTCGCGCGACCAGCCGCCCTCGCGCATCTTCATGTGGGCATCCGCGAAGGTGAAGCGCAGATTGGGCAGCCCGCCATGGTCGGTCGGCGGCGGTTGCAGCGCCTGCGGATTTTCCGCCTCGCGCGCGGGATTGCGTGGCCCGAGGATGGTGCCGCCTTGCTTGCCCTCGATCGGCTCATTTGCGGTTTGCGCGGCGGCGGCGGTCGAGACGCCAAGGACGGCGGCGCTCGCCAGCAGACCGCGGCGGGTCGGACTTGATGTCAGAAGCTTTGACGAGATCAGGTTGGACGAAAGCAGCGTGGATGAAACGAGGTTTGGCATGGCCGTCACTCCGGCGCGCCCTTGATCTTCGAACGCGGCGGCGCCGATCCGGTTCCGGCGATCAGCGCGAGGGCTTGACCCGCCCGGCGCTCTGGCGCTTGCCTTCACAGACATGGCGCAACGCGACACCATCTTCGCCCTCTCCTCCGGCCGCGGTGTCGCCGCGGTGGCGGTGATCCGCATCTCGGGGCCACGGGCCGACGAGGCGCTGCAAATCCTCACCGGCCGGATTCCGCCGGCGCGCAAGGCGGCGCTGGTGACGATCCGCAATGCCGCGCGCGAGCCGATCGATCAGGCGCTGTCGCTGTGGTTTCCGGCGCCGCATAGCGAGACCGGCGAGAACGTCGCCGAATTGCAGGTTCATGGCGGGCGCGCGGTGATCGCCGCGGTGCTGGCGCGGCTCGGCGAACTGAAAGGTTTGCGCCCGGCCGAGCCAGGCGAATTCACCCGCCGCGCCTTCGAGAACGCCAAGCTCGACCTCACCAAGGTCGAGGGCCTTGCCGATCTGGTGATGGCGGAAACCGAGGCGCAACGCCGCCAAGCGTTTCGTCAAATGACCGGCCTGCTCGGCGACCGCGCCGAAATCTGGCGCGGACGGCTGATCGCGGCGCTCGCCATGGTCGAGGCCAGGATCGATTTTGCCGACGAGGCCGATGTGCCGGAGGATCTGCTGACCCCGGCGCTGCGCATCGCCCGCGAGCTGGCCGGCGAGATGGCCGCGGTGCTCGACGATGAGCGGCGCGGCGAGCGGCTGCGCGAGGGCCTGGTGGTGGCGATCGCCGGTCCGCCCAATGCCGGCAAATCGACCTTGCTCAACCGGATCGCCCGGCGCGAGGCGGCGATCGTGTCGCCTTATGCCGGCACCACACGGGACGTCATCGAGGTCCATCTCGACCTCGGCGGCTACCCGGTGACGTTGCTCGATACGGCTGGGATTCGGCCAACGGACGACCCTGTGGAGTTGGAGGGGGTGCGGCGGGCGCGCGAGCGCGCCGCTGCGGCCGATCTGGTGCTGTGGGTGGTGGATGCGACGGCTCCGGAGGCGGGTCGGCCAATGGCCGAACCCGGCGCCGGTCAAGCGGTCTGGATGGTGGAGAATAAGGCCGATCTGGTGGCCGGAAGTAATGAATCAGTTGTACAAAATACTGAATTAACCTCCGTTTCTACCATTAACCCGCAAATAACCTTGAATCTTGAGAGTCCGTTAACCTTTCAGGCTAGCCTAAGTAATGAATATATATTCACTAATAATGAACGTCAAATCAATTCTATGGACCGATTCCGCATCTCCGCGACAGCCGGGCAAGGCGTTGAGCCATTGCTAGCTGCGCTGGCCGCCAAGGCGGCCGAATTCCTCGGCGGCGGCGAGCCAACCCTGGTGACGCGCGAACGCCACCGCCACGCCCTGGAGACAGTGCTGGCGGCGCTGCGCCGGGCGTTGGAAGGCCCGGCGGCGGGTCGCGAGGATCTGGTGGCGGAGGAATTGCGGCTGGCCGCTGGCGCGCTGGGCAAGCTGACCGGCCGGATCGACGTCGAGGACATTCTCGACGTCATCTTCCGCGACTTCTGCATCGGGAAATAGCGATAGCAGGCAAGTGACCCTTCATGACCGAAGGGAGCCCGAGCCATGATAGATCGCGACGATGCCCGAAGGACAAGATGCTGTGTCGGCCGACCAATGGCGATGTTTCACATGAAACATCGCCGCCGACGCGATCACGATGCCGGTGTAACCCCGTGTTTCACGTGAAACATTGCCGCAAACTGGCGATTTAACTACGTTTTAGGGCCTCGTTTACTATATCCCCTCCGGCATTGTCCGAAATTTGCGCCCTTGAGGTGTTGCGGTTTTGACCCGGCCTGCGAGGTTCGCTAGAAGGGCGCAACGAGGCTCCCCGATGCAAAGTTTCGATGTCGTGGTCATTGGCGGCGGCCATGCCGGCTGCGAAGCCGCGGCCGCGGCAGCCCGCAAAGGCGCCCAAACCGCCCTGATTACGCACCGATTCTCCACGATCGGCGCCATGTCCTGCAATCCGGCGATCGGCGGCCTCGGCAAGGGCCATCTGGTCCGCGAAATCGACGCTCTCGACGGCCTGATGGGCCGAATCGCCGATCTCGGCGGCATCCAGTTTCGCGTCCTCAATCGCCGCAAGGGCCAGGCGGTGCGCGGCCCGCGCGCGCAGGCCGACCGCAAGCGCTACGCCGCCGCGATGCAGGCCGCGATTAGCGCACAGGCCAATCTCACGGTGGTCGAAGGCGAGGTCGACGATCTCACGCTTGACGCCAACGCAGTGCGCGCCGTCGTGCTCAAGGACGGCCGCGAATTTTCGACGCGCGCCGTTGTGCTCACCACCGGCACGTTTCTGCGCGGCCTCATTCACATCGGCGAAACGCAAACGCCGGCCGGCCGCGCCGGCGAAGCGCCGGCGCTCGGATTGTCGCGCACGCTCGAGCGCGCCGGCTTCACGCTCGGCCGTTTGAAGACCGGAACGCCGCCGAGACTCGACGGCCGCACCATCAACTGGTCCGCGCTCGAAATGCAGCCCGGCGACGATCCGCCGGAGCCATTCTCGATGCTGACCACGCGCATCGAAACGCCGCAGATCGAATGCGGCATCACGCGCACCGTCGAGGCGACGCACAAGATCATCCGCGACAACGTGCATCGCTCGCCGATGTACTCCGGTCAGATCGCATCGCGCGGTCCGCGCTATTGCCCGTCGATCGAAGACAAGATCGTCAAGTTCGGCGAACGCGACGGTCATCAGATTTTTCTCGAGCCGGAAGGTCTCGACGACGACACGGTTTATCCGAATGGAATTTCGACGTCGCTGCCAGAAGAGGTGCAGCGCGCATTGGTCGCGACGATTCCCGGTTTGGAACATGCGCGCATCACGCGGCCGGGCTACGCCATCGAATACGATTACGTCGATCCGCGCGAGCTCGATCCGACATTGGAGACGCGGCGCATCCGCGGTCTGTATCTCGCCGGCCAGATCAACGGCACGACCGGTTACGAAGAGGCTGCGGCACAGGGACTTCTTGCAGGTCTCAACGCCGCGTCGAAAGCCGGCGAGGGCGCGCCGATCGTGCTCGATCGTGCCGACGCTTACATCGGCGTGATGATCGACGATCTCATCACGCGCGGCGTCAGCGAGCCGTATCGCATGTTCACGTCGCGCGCCGAATATCGTCTGGCGCTGCGCGCCGACAATGCCGATCAGCGTCTGACCACGAAGGGAATTGCGTTCGGCTGCGTCGGCGATCAACGCGCGCGCGTGTTCAACGAAAAAATCTCTGCGCTCAATGCCGCGCGCGACTTTTCCAAATCGGTGTCGCTGACGTCGAAGGAAGCCGCGCGCCATGGCCTCACCATCAATCAGGACGGACAGCGCCGCACCGCGTTCGAGCTGTTGTCGTATCCGAATGTGAGTCTCGACAATCTCGCGCCGATCTGGCCGCAGCTCGCGGATCTTCCGCCGGTCATTCGCGAACAGCTCGAGACCGATGCGAAGTACGATGTCTATCTGTCGCGCCAGGCGGCCGATGTCGAATCCTATCGGCGTGATGAATCGTTTTCGCTGCCGGACGATTTCGATTACGACTCGCTGTCCGGACTCTCCAACGAAGCCAAACACAAATTGTCGGCGCATCGCCCGCGCACCATCGGCCACGCCGCGCGCATCGACGGCGTCACGCCGGCGGCGCTCACGCTGCTGGTCGCACATGTGCGGCGCGGCCGCAGCAAGCTGACGAAAAGCGCTTGAGCAAGCGCGTCGCCGCGCCGCTCGATCTGCGCGCCGACCGCGAGCATGCCCGCGTGCTGACGCCGGTGTCCGACGACGCGCTGGCGCGGCTCGACAAATTCGTGGCGCTGCTGCTCGACTGGCAACGCAAGATCAATCTGGTCGCCGATTCGACGCTGCCGAATCTGTGGACCCGGCACGTGTCCGATTCGCTGCAGCTCCTGCAGCTCGCGCAAGGCGCCAAGACCTGGATCGATCTCGGCTCCGGCGGCGGCTTTCCCGGCTTGCCGGTCGCCTGTGCGCTCGCCGGCACCCCCGACGCCAAGGCCCATCTCGTTGAAAGCAATGGCAAAAAAGTCGCATTCCTGCGCGAAGCGGTGCGAATCACCGGGGTCCCGGCAGTGGTTCACAATGAGCGCATCGAGAATTTTGGGGACAGCTTTACCGGCCGTGCCGACGTGGTCACCGCCCGCGCCTTGGCCCCGCTAACATTGCTGTGCAAACAGGCGTTTCCCTTCATCGCCAAGGGGGCCATTGGCCTATTCCTCAAAGGCCAAGATGTAGAGGCTGAATTGACCGAAGCCGCTAAATATTGGAAGGTCGAAGCCGAATTGATGCCGAGCCTGACCAGCGCCGAGGGCAGTATTTTGGCTGTTCGCACGCTCAGACCGGCGAAATAGCGCCAAACGCCTCAATTCGGAGCCAGAAGACGCAAAATCATGAGCGATAACCCGATTTCATCCCTCGATCAGGCCGAAATGTCCGTCGTTCCGATGGCCAAGGTCGAGCCGGGGCGGCAGCCCCGGGTGCTCGCGATCGCGAATCAGAAGGGCGGGGTCGGCAAGACCACGACTGCCATCAATCTCGGCACCGCGCTCGCCGCCATCGGCGAGAGCGTGCTGATCGTCGACCTCGATCCGCAGGGCAACGCCTCGACCGGGCTCGGCATCGAGCGGCGCGACCGGCGCACCTCGACTTATGACGTGCTCGCCAGCAATCGGCCGATGCGCGAGGCGGTGGTGCCGACCGCGGTGCCGCGGCTGCACATCGCGCCGTCGACGATGGATCTGTCCGGCCTCGAGCTGGAAATCGGCCAGCAGCGCGACCGCGCCTTCCACCTGCGCAACGCGCTCAATGCGCTCAACAGCAGCGGCGATGCCTACAGCTACGTCCTGGTCGACTGCCCGCCGTCGCTCAATCTGCTCACGGTCAATGCGATGGCGGCGGCCAACGCCATTCTGGTGCCGCTGCAATGCGAGTTCTTCGCGCTCGAAGGCCTGTCGCAATTGTTGAAGACCGTCGAGCAGGTCAAGGCCACGCTCAATCCGCAGCTCTCGATCCACGGCATCGTGCTGACGATGTTCGACGCGCGCAACAATCTCTCCAATCAGGTCGTCGCCGATGTCCGCCAGTTCATGGGCGCCAAGGTTTACGACACCGTGATTCCGCGCAACGTGCGCGTGTCGGAGGCGCCGTCCTACGGCAAGCCGGTTCTGGTTTACGATCTCAAATGCGTCGGCAGCGAAGCCTATCTTCGCCTCGCCACCGAGATCATCCAGCGCGAGCGTGAATTGAAGAAGGCGGGATAGTTTTTGTCATGGCCAAGCCCGGCGATGACAGAATGAAAAATACGGAGTCGATCGGGTGAGAAGCACTGGAGCGGCGATGGCGGACGAGCGGTCGCGGTTGGGACGTGGGCTGGCGGCGCTGATGGGCGACGTCGGCGAAGAAACGAAGCCCGGCGACGGCGGAATCAAACCGCGTCGCGCGCCGATCGAAAACCTGCGCGCCAATCCGCGCAATCCGCGGAAGACCTTCACCGAAGCCGAACTGGCGGAATTGTCGGCGTCGATCCGCGAGCGCGGCATCATCCAGCCGATCGTGGTGCGGGCGCTGCGCGGTCAAGCCGAAGCGTTCGAGATCATCGCCGGAGAAAGGCGTTGGCGCGCGGCGCAGCGCGCCGGCCTGCACGACGTGCCGGTGGTCGTGATCGAAGCCACCGACGCGCAGGCGCTCGAACTCGCCATCATCGAAAACGTGCAGCGCGCCGATCTCAATGCGCTGGAAGAAGCCGCCGGTTATCAGGCGCTGATCGATACGTTCAGTCACGGCCAGGACGACGTCGCGCAGATCGTCGGCAAGAGCCGCAGCCACGTTGCCAACACGCTGCGGCTGTTGAAATTGCCGGAGACGGTGAAGAGCTACATCGCCGCCGGCAAATTGAGTGCGGGTCATGCGCGCATGCTGATCGGCCAGCCCGACGCCGACAAGCTGGCGCATGACATTGTCAGCCGCGGTCTCAACGTGCGCCAGGTCGAGGCGATTGCGCGCGAAGGCAGCGCCAAGGCAAAGTCCGGCAAGAGCGTGCCGCCTTCCAAGGATGCCGACACCAAGGCGCTCGAAAAGAGCCTCACCGACGCGCTCGGTCTGTTCGTGACCATCGACGTCAAAGGCAAGGGCGGCACCGTACGCGTCAGCTACAAGGATCTCGATCAACTCGACGAGATTGTCCGCCGCCTTGGCCGGCGCTAACACGCATCACGTGTCCCGCGAAAGAAATTCGATGGTCAAAGCAATTCTCGGCGCAATCCTGTTTGCCGCAATGGTGCCGGCGCTTGCGGCAGCGCAAACCGAAGTGCCTTACCGCTACGCGGCGACGACGCCGCGCAATTGCGTCGACCGCGCCAAGTTTCCGGCGTTCCTCACCAGGATGAAAGCCGAGGCGGCGGCACAGGGCGTCGGCCAGCGCGGCCTCGCCGCGCTCGACGGGCTGGCGTTCGACGAAAGCGTGGTCTCGCATGACCGCGGGCAAAAAGTCTTCACCCAGAGTTTCGAGGAATTTTCCGGCCGCATGGTGCCGCCCCGGCTCGGCCGGGCGCGCCAGATGATGCAAAAGCACGCGCAACTGCTCGCCCGCATCAAGCAGGAATTTGGCGTGCCGCCCGGGCTGATCGTCGCGATCTGGGGCCTGGAGACCGATTTCGGCGCATTTCTCGGCAAGTTCGACACCGTGCGGTCGCTGGCGACCCTGGCCTATGACTGCCGCCGGCCGGAGAAATTCCGCCCCGAGCTCGTCGCCATCATGAAGATCGTCGATCGCGGCGACCTCGATCCGGCGACCGCGCGCGGCGCCTGGGCCGGCGAGATCGGGCAGACCCAGTTCATGCCGACGACCTTCGTGAAATTCGCGATCGACTATGACCGCGACGGCCGGATCGATCTGGTCCACAGCGTGCCGGACGTGCTCGGCTCGACCGCGAATTTCTTCAAGAACAATAACTGGCAGCGCGGGCAGGGCTGGCAGCCGGGGCAGCCGAACTTCGCCGCGATCCAGCAATGGAATCAGGCCGAGGTTTACGCCCGCACCATCGCCTATTTCGCTTTGCAGCTCGAGGGCGGCCGCTAGTCGCGCCGCCGCGCGCTGACGGCAATCGACAGCAGCACGCGTTGCGCGATCGTTTCGGCCAAGGCAGGCTGGCGGCGGGCGTCGAGGGTCGCGTCGGCGAGCTGCTGCATCGCGCGCAGCAGGCGCGCCGGCGTCCATAACCTGAGCGCGGCGCCGACCTTCTCCTCGCGGCTGAAATGCACCGGCGGGCCGCTGCGCATCATCGCGGTCTTGGCATTGTCGCCGCGGTCGATGGCGAGCCGCATCTTGTGCAATTGCGCGACCTGCCGCAGCGAAGCCGACACGATCGCGGCCGGCGACGGGCCGTCGGCACGCGCCTTGTTGAATTCGCGTTCGACCTCGCCGGTATCGCCGGCGAACGCCGCGTCGACGACATTGTCGAGGCCGAGCTGCGACGCATCGGACACCACCGCGACGATATCGGCGAGCTCGATGCGGTCCTTGCCCTTGGCATAAAGCGCCAGCTTCCTGATCTCGCTGCGCGAGGCCAGCCGGTCGCCGCCAAGGAGTTCGAGCAGCGCCGCGCGCGCATCGGCGGCCAGGGTCAGTTTTGCCTCGCGCATTTCGTCGTCGATCAGCCGCGCCAGATCGCCGGCACGATCCGGATAGCAGGCGATCGCGGCGGCGAGCTTGTCCTTCTCGCACAGCGCGCGCAGCGGCGCGTTCTTGCGCAGCTCGCCGGCCTCGATCACGACGCGGCAATCGCGCGGCGGATTCTGCAGCGCCGCCTCGATCGACGGCAGCACGTTGTGACGCGACGTCATTTTCAGCAGCACGGCGCGGCGGCCGCCGAACAGCGGCACGGTGTTGACCTCGTCGGCGAGCCGCGCCGGATTGGCGGCAAGCTCCTCGCTGTCGATCCGCACCAGCGAGAACGGATCGGCCGGATCGTCAACCGAGGCGCGCAGGATCGCGTCGGCGCGCTCGCGCACCAGCCCGGCATCCGGGCCATAGACCAGCACGACGGCGGCATCGGGCCTGGCGACGAAGCGGTCAATTTCGGAAGTCTTCAGCGCGGTCATGTTCTCTGTCGTCCCGGCCGAGCGAAGCGAAGGGCTGGGACCCATAGTCCGCAGCTTATCGTGAGGGCACGGCGTATGGGTCCCCGCTTGCGCGGGGACGACGGTAACTACGTCCCCGCCGTGAAATACGACGCCAGCCGGTTGCGGATGCTTTCGGCGATCACCGACGCGGCGCGGTCCTCGGCATCGCGCAGGCCGCGGTCGCCGGCGAAGCGCTGCTGCTGGCCGGGAATATTGTAGGAGACGCGCGACGAGGTCAGGCCGCGCACCACGACCTTGCCGGTCGCGAGATCGGTCAGCGTGTAGGTCGCGTCGATGCCGTAGTTCTGCACGTCGGCGCGGCCGGTGTTGATGTCGAGAATGATCTGCTGCTGCGTCGAGGTCAGCCCGATTTCGAGCTTATGGGTCGGCGGCGCGGGCCCGCCGCCGCCGGTGAGCCCGAAGATCAGATCGTTGCGGACCTGGAAGCCGACGCGGTCGAGCCGGGTACCGCGTGGCGTTTTCAGCTGCGGGATATCGACGCCGCGCATCACCTGGGCGACCGATTCGCTGCCGCCGGCAATCGAGTGCTCGCCGTAAAGCGGCTGGAAGCAGCCGGCGGTGAGGCCGGCGATCGCGAACACCGGGAGCAGGCGGATGAGGCGCATGGCGCGGAGATCAGACCACAACATTGACGATTCTCTGCGGAACGACGATGACCTTTTTGGGATGCCGTCCATCGAGCACTCGTTTTACCTCATCGAGCGCCAAAACGGCAGCTTCTATCTCGGCAATTGTGGCGTCGCGGCGCACGGTTACTTCTGCCCGCTTCTTGCCGTTGATCTGCACCGGCAAAGTGATGGTATTTTCGACCAATAGCGCCGGCTCGAGCTGCGGCCAGGCCTCGGTGGCGACCATGGCCTTGTGGTCCAGCGCCGCCCAGCATTCCTCGGCCAGATGCGGCATCATTGGGTGGAAAAGCCGGACCAGAATGTCACCGGCCTCGCGCAGCGCCCAGGCGAGGTCCGGGCCGGGCGCCGTCTCGGCGTCGCCGATCGCATCGCTGAGCGCATTGGCACACTCATATATATGGGCGACGCAGCGGTTGAAGCGCAGCCTGGCGATGTCATCGGAGACATTGGCCAGCGCGCGATGGGCGGCCTTGCGCACCGTGAGCGCGGCGGCTGAAAATTCGGCGGGCCTCGCTGGCGGCGCCTTGATGTCTGCGATCTCGCCGATCAGCCGCCACAGCCGCTGGACGAAGCGGCCGGCGCCCTGGACGCCTTCCTCGCTCCAGATCACGTCTCGCTCGGGCGGCGAGTCCGACAGCATGAACCAGCGCGCGGTATCGGCGCCGTAGCTCTCCATGATGTCGTCGGGGTCGACCGTGTTGCGCTTCGACTTCGACATCTTCTCGATCGGCCCGATCTCGACCGGCTCGCCGGTCGCGATCAGGGTCGCTTTGCGAGCGGCTTCGATGCCCTCGATCCTGACCTCGGCCGGCATCGCCCAGCTGCCGTCCTGCTTGCGATATGTCTCGTGCACCACCATGCCCTGGGTGAACAGGCCGGCGAACGGCTCGTCCATGCCGATGTGGCCGGTCTTCTTCATCGCGCGGGTGAAGAAGCGCGAGTAGAGCAGATGCAGGATGGCGTGCTCGATGCCGCCGATATATTGGTCGACCGGCATCCACGCGTCCGCCATCTTCCGATCGGTCGGCGCGGTGGCGATCCACGGATCGGTGAAGCGCGCGAAGTACCAGGACGAGTCGACGAAGGTATCCATGGTGTCGGTTTCGCGCCGCGCCGGACCGCCGCATTGCGGGCAGGTCACGTTTTTCCAGTTCGGATGGCGGTCGAGCGGATTGCCCGGCTTGTCGAAGGTGACATCGTCCGGCAGCGTCACCGGCAAGTCTTTTTCCGGCACCGGCACCACGCCGCATTTTGCGCAATGGACGATCGGGATCGGGCAGCCCCAATAGCGCTGGCGCGAGATGCCCCAGTCGCGCAACCGATAATTGACTTGCCGCTGGCCGACCGGCCGGTTGCCGCGCGTCTGCTTCTCCAGCCGTCGCGCGACGTCTTCCTTGGCGTCGTCGATCGTCATGCCGTCGAGGAAACGCGAATTGATCATGCGGCCGTCGCCGACATAGGCGGTGTCGGCGATGACGAAAGTCGCCGGATCCTGTCCGGGCGGGCAAACCACCGGCGTGTTGCCGAGACCGTATTTATTGACGAAGTCGAGGTCGCGCTGGTCGTGCGCCGGGCAGCCGAAGATCGCGCCGGTGCCGTAATCCATCAGGATGAAATTGGCGACGTAAACCGGCAGCGTCCAATTCGGATCGAACGGATGCACCGCCCTGATGCCGGTGTCGAAGCCCATCTTCTCGGCGGTGTCGATCGCAGCCTGCGAGGTGCCCATGCGGTGGCATTCGTCGATGAATGCCGCGAGTTGCGGGTTCTTCGCCGCCGCCGCGCTCGCCAATGGATGATCGGGCGACAGCGCCATGAACTTCGCGCCGAACAAGGTGTCCGGCCGCGTGGTGAAAATCTCCAGCTCGCTCTCTTTGTTCGGCGTCGTTGCCGCGTCGAGCGCAAAGCGGATCAGCAGGCCCTCGGAGCGGCCGATCCAGTTCTTCTGCATCAGCCGCACTTTGTCCGGCCAACGGTCAAGCGTGTCGAGCGCCTCGAGCAGCTCCTCGGAGTAGTCGCTGATCTTGAAGAACCACTGGGTCAGCTCGCGTTGCTCGACCTCGGCGCCGGAGCGCCAGCCGCGGCCGTCGATCACCTGCTCGTTCGCCAGCACGGTCTGATCGACCGGATCCCAGTTCACCTTCGACTGCTTGCGCTCGACCAGCCCGACCTTGAGGAAGTCGAGAAACATCTTCTGCTGGTGCTTGTAATAGGACGGGTCGCAGGTCGCGATTTCGCGCGCCCAGTCGAGCGACAGCCCCATCGATTTGAGCTGCGCCTTCATCGCGGCGATGTTGTCGTAGGTCCAGCCCTTCGGATGCACCTTGCGCTCGATCGCGGCGTTTTCCGCCGGCATGCCGAAGGCGTCCCATCCCATCGGATGCAGCACGTTGTTGCCCATGGCGCGCTGAAAACGGGCGACCACGTCGCCCATCGTGTAGTTGCGGACGTGGCCCATGTGGATGCGCCCGGACGGGTAGGGGAACATCTCCAGCACGTAATATTTCGGCCGCGGGTCGTCGTTTTTGGTCGCGTAAATGCCGCGCTCGTCCCAAAGTTTCTGCCAGCGCTGCTCGGCCTCGCGCGCGTTGTAACGCTCGTTTTTCGGGGAATCGGCGGTCATTTCCGGGCCATTTTCGGGTGCGCGGAACAGACACGAAACGGCTTTGCGGGTCAACGGGCGGGACAGGAATTGCCTGCAAAATCGGAGGAACCAGCCTCGTGGGCTATGGGTTAGCTCGCTGCAAGGAGGTGCCACATGGCCAATGCAAACGACATCAAGGAACACATGGACGTTATCGGCTCCGACGGCGAGCACGTCGGTACGGTCGATCATCTGGAAGGCAGTGACAAGATCAAGCTGACCAAGACCGATCAGGCGGCGGGCGGAAAGCATCATTTCATTCCGCTGTCATTCGTCGATCACGTCGACGCCCACGTCCATCTCAATAAGTCATCGAAAGACGTCAAAGCGCAGTGGCAGAGCGCGGCCTAGCGCCGCATCAGGGCCAGCGACAGGCCGGCGATCAGCATCGCGCTGTCGAATGGCTTGGCGACGACCGGGGCGCGCGGGAAACCGCGCGTCTGCGCCGCTTCCGGCGAACCGGTCAGGAAGACAAAAGGAATGCCCAGCGCCTGAAGTTTTTCGGCGACCGGCAACGTGCTGTCCTTGTCCAATTTCAAATCCAGCACCGCGGCGTTGATCGGTTGATCATCGGAAAGAATCCGCAAAGCTTCATCGATCCGGCCTGCCGTCAGCACCTGCTGGACGCCGACGCTTTCCAGGATGCGATCGATATCAAGCGCGATGAGGAATTCGTCCTCGACCACGAGAACGCGCAGACCGTTCAGAGGGGAATTGTCGTCGGCAGCTTTGTCGGACATTAAATCCAAAGGCGCGGTTTTGGTGCGCCTGCTTGTCGCGGTGGATTGTTGAGAGAATAGCGGCCCCAGACCTGACCCCTTGTCGCTGGCGTGTCAGTTCGATCCCTGGAACCCGAAGTTCCACCAAGCGTTATACATTGTCATTTAAAAAAGACACATCCCCTCAAACTACCATTATGTCTGATGGACAACATAGCTAGCAACAACGGCCGCACTACGCCTTGCGTGATCTGTCCGCTGCGCGGGCGAAAGGCGCTGCGGGATTTTACCGCCTCGGAATTGGCGGTCGTCCAGGAGCTCAAGGCCGGCGAGATTCGCGTCCAGTCCGGCACCAGTTTTCTGCGGCAGGGCTCGCGCAGCGAGCAGCTATTTACCGTGCTGAAAGGCTGGGCCTTTCGCTACAAGATGCTGCCGGACGGTCGCCGCCAAATTCTCAATTACGCCTTGCCGGCCGACCTGGTCGGGCTGCAAGGCTCGCTGATGGACGAGATGGAGCATTCGGTCGAGGCTTTGACCGACCTGACGCTGTGCGCCTTTCCCCGCGAAAAACTGTGGACGCTGTACAGCAACAGCCCGTCGCTGGCGTTCGACATCACCTGGCTCGCCGCGCGCGAGGAGCAATTGATCGACGATCATTTGCTCAGCGTCGGACAGCGCACCGCATTGGAACGCACCGCCCACGTTCTGTTGCACTTGTTCGTGCGCGCGCAGGAAGTCGGCTTCACCAACAATAATCAGATTCAATTCCCGTTCACGCAGCAGCACCTCGCCGACACGCTCGGCATGTCGCTGGTCCATACCAACAAGACCCTGAAGCGGCTGCACGCCGCGAACGCGATCCGCTGGAAGGATCGCGTGTTCGAGCTGGTCGATCGCGCCGCGCTGGCAAACATCGCCGGCGGCGATATTCAAACCACGCGCCAGCGGCCTTTCATCTGAGGCTTGATCCGGCCTCGGAAGTCCGGCACCCATTGCGGCATGGCCGCGGATGCTTCGTCATTGTCCGGTAGCGTGACACGGCTCGCCGAGGTGCGGGCACAGATCGCGCGTGCTTGCCGCCATGCCGGCCGCGAGCCCGATTCAGTGACCTTGATCGCGGTGTCGAAGACCTTCGAGGCCGGTCCGATCGAGCCCGTCATCATCGCCGGCCAGCACGTGTTCGGCGAGAACCGCGTCCAGGAGGCCAAGGCCAAATGGCCGGACCTGCAGGCCGCGCATCCCGGCATCGTGCTGCATCTGATCGGGCCGCTGCAATCCAACAAGGCGCGCGACGCCGTCGGCTTGTTCGACGCCATTCATTCGGTCGACCGCGACAGCCTGTGCGAAGCATTGGCGAAGGAAATGTCCAGCCAGCGCCGGGCGCCGGTGCTGTTTGCCGAAATCAATACCGGCGGGGAGCCGCAAAAGGCCGGCGTGCTGCCGCAGGATGCCGATGCGTTTCTTCAGCGCTGCCGCGACAGGCACGGCTTGGCGATTTCAGGCTTGATGTGCATTCCGCCATTTGACGAAGCACCCGGGCCGCATTTTGCACTCACCGCCAAAATCGCCAAGCGCAACGGGCTCAAGCTTTTGTCGATGGGGATGAGCGCCGATTTCGCCACCGCCATTCAACTCGGCGCCACGCATGTGCGGGTCGGCAGCGCGATTTTCGGCGACCGCCAAAAGCCGGTTTAGCGGCGCGGCGGAAAGCCCGGCGGCGGCGAACCGGGCGGCCGCGGTGCCGGGGCAAATGGCGGGCGCGGCGGCTGCGGCGCGCCCGATGCTCCAGGCGTTGTCGGTTCAAGCGGACGCCTGAGCAGACGCGAGCGTTGCGGGTCGAAGGCCTGCGCCGGCTGGACCGACGGCGTTTGTGCCGGCGCCGGCTGCAACGGCGGCGCCGACGACAGCTGGTCGAACGGCGAGCCGAACTCGTCCTCGATCGAAACCTTGTGGCTCATCGTGGCACTACGCCATCGTTCGATCACCGCGCCGATCAAGTCGCGATCGGCGGCCTGGCCCGGAATGTCGCGTGTCGATCCGGCCGCTTCGCTGTTCGGCCGCCGCTCCGCGGCGAGCTCCTTGAAGCGCATCCGCGTCGGCAAGGCGACGCCGGCGCCGAACGCAAACACTTCGCGGGTGCCGAGCGTCGGAATGAAAGAGAGAAGATTGGCGGCGGCGTCGGACACCGCGGAACGGATCAGGCTCTGGTCGCGATCGTTCGACAGCCGCATCACGAACAGCGTGCTGCATTGAGAGATGATGGTCGGATCGATCTCGGCCGGACGTTGCGTCACCAGGCCGAGAAATACCCCGTATTTGCGGCCTTCCTTGGCGATGCGCGACAGCGCGCGCCGGGTCGGGCCGAAGCCGATTTTCTTGTCGGCGGGCGCGTAGCGATGCGCTTCCTCGCAGACGAACAGCAGCGGTGACACGCCGTCGCTCCACAGCCCAAAGTCGAAAGCCATGCGGCACAGCACCGACACCACCGAGTCGACCACCTCGGCCGGGAAGCCGGCAAGCTGCATGATCGTCATCGGCTTGCCGTCGATCGGCAGGCGGAACAGGCTGCCGATCACCTCCGCCATGGTGTCGCCGCCGATATTGGCGCCTTCGAACATGAAGGCGTAACGCGGATGATTGCGGAAGGTCTGGATGCGCGACATCAGGCGATGAATGGTCACGCGCTGCGAGCGGTTCTCCAATTTGCCCATGCGTTCGTCGAGCAGATTCAGAAGGTCCTCGACGCGGTACGGCACCGGCGTATCGGCGGTAAAGCCGACGTCGCGCGGATCGCGCTTCTTCGCCAGCGGGCGGTCACTATTGTTGCCGCGGTATTGCAGGTACGCGGCTTTGGCCAGCGGGATGACTTCGGACAGGATTTCGACTTCCTCGTCGATGCCCGGACGGCCGCCGAAGAACGCGTCGACCACTTCCTCGAAATTGAACAGCCAGAACGGCAGCCGCAGATTGCGCGGATTGAGGACCTGCGCCTGGTCGCCGAAGCACGGCGCGTATTCGTTGTGCGGATCGACCAGAAAGACGCGCAGCTTCGGCCGCGCCTTCAGAATTTCCGAAAGGATGATCGCGACGCTCGACGACTTGCCGACGCCGGTGGTGCCGAGAATGGCGAAATGCTTGCTGACCAGATCGTCGATGTTGATGTTGACGCCGATATTGGCGTTCTGCTGCAGGTCGCCGATATAGGCGCGGTCCTTGTCGGCGCCGCCGTAGATCTGGCGCAGCTCGCGTTCGCCGATCAGCACCGCCGGATTGCCGATCATCGGATAGTCGGAAACGCCGCGCTGAAAATGAACGCCGATGCCGGTGCTGCGGATGTCACCGATCAGGTCGACCTTGGCGACGGAACGGTATTGCTGCGACGAGGTCTGCTGCTCGCCGACTTCCGTGACCAGGCCGATAATGAGCGCGGCACCCGTCTCGATGCCGATGAATTTGCCGACCGTGATCTGCTGTGCTTCGCCACCCGTTGCGACGCCGGTGCCGATGACGAGAGTCGCCTGCGAGCCATTGACGGAGGTGACTTGCCCGAGCGGCGCGCGGCTTGGTTGGTCGGTGGGATTGCGCGGGGCTTCGATCGTCATGACGTATTCCGGATCCGCGTTCTGCCAATCCCTTGAGCCGTAAAGCTATCGATCCGGCTTGGAGATACTGTTAACGGCGGGTAGCGGGCTACCCGGACTGCTTAACAAAGCGTTAGGCCTATAACGTCAGCTTATGGCGATGCGGGTCCGGGTCCCGATCCGGGTCAATAACCGCCGTAGCGCCGGCAATGTCAGCGCGACGCAGCCGGCGGTCGGCTTGAAGCCGTCGCGGGCGACATGGATGAATACGGCGCTGCCGCGGCCGGCGATGCGCGGCCGGGTGTTGTGGTTGAGCTCGATGACAAAATCATAGAGCCGGTCCGGCCGGGCGAGGCGGTCGGCGGTGCTGCCTTTGGCGACGACGACCGGCATGTTGTAGCGGCGATCGTTCGGGTTCTCGCACCAGCCATCGTCCGGCCCGATCCGGCGCACCGGCAGGAAAGTCCGCGGCCGTGGGTGACGATCGGCGCGCCACCATAGCCGCCTGAGGCGAAATACGCCGCGCGGGGTGGCGCCGTCGCCCTCGCGCTTGTTGGCGCGAATGCCGCCGCGGCCAAGTGCGACCGGCACGGCAAGGCCGCCGGCACTCAGCAAGCCGCGCGAAACATGCGCGGGCCTTCGGTGCACGGTCAATTTGCGCAGCATCGAATCGTCCTACCGCCAAAGTCCCGTAAACGTAGCGATTTCGGCCCCAACGCCAAGCCTGCGGTCAGTCCTTAGCGCACAGCTAAGGTCAAGTCATGCTTGCGCTTTTCGCCTTTAATGCTCTATTGCCCGATGCTGGCTGCGGAGCGGATTGCTCTTGAGGGGAATCTGGGTGCGATGGCGACCAAGCGAACGATTCTGATCGTTGAAGACGACGACGAGCTTCGCACGGCTCTGGTCGAGCAGCTCGCCTTGCACGAGGAATTCGACGCGCTGGCGGTCGAGACCGGCGCCAAAGGCGTGCAGACCGCGCGCTCCGCCCAGGTCGACCTCGTCATCATGGATGTCGGCCTGCCCGACGTCGATGGCCGTGAAGCCGTGCGCATCCTGCGCAAGAACGGCTTCAAGGCCCCGATCATCATGCTGACCGGGCACGACACCGATTCCGATACCATTCTCGGCCTCGAATCCGGCGCCAATGACTACATCACCAAGCCGTTCCGCTTCGCCGTGCTGCTGGCGCGGATCCGCGCCCAATTGCGCCAGCACGAGGCCAGCGAGGACGCGGTGTTCGCGGTCGGGCCCTATACGTTCCGGCCGAGCTCGAAGATTTTGCTGACGCCGAAAGGCGGCAAGGTGCGGCTGACCGAAAAGGAAACCGCGATCCTGCGTTATCTTTATCGTGCCGGGCAGAAGCCGGTGTCGCGCGAAACGCTGCTGCAGGAAGTCTGGGGCTACAATTCCGGCGTCACCACCCATACGCTGGAGACCCACATTTATCGTCTGCGCCAGAAGGTCGAGAAGGACGCCGCGGCTCCGGCCATCCTGGTGACCGAGGCCGGCGGCTATAAATTGGTGCCGTGATGAATTGTCGCGCACGTCGTGCGCGCCCGGAATGACGCGAGTCTAATGTCCCTCGACGACGACATCGCCTTCCTCGAGCAGGTGCCGACGCTGGCGCTGCTGGGCCGTTCGGCATTGCGAATTCTCGCGATCGGCGCCGAGGCCCGCAATGTGCCGAGCGGCGCCGTGCTGTTCTATGCCGGTGACCTCGCCGACGGCGGTTATGTCGTGCAGGAGGGCTCGTTCCTGCTCGAGGCCGACCGCTTCGGCAAGAACACCGACGAAGGCCTCGCCGGTCCCGGCGCGTTGCTCGGCGAACTGGCGCTGATCACCGACACGGTACGCACCGTCACCGCCACCGCGCAGCAGCCGTCGGTGGTGATCCGCATTCCGCGCAGCCTGTTCCTCAAGATGCTCGAGGGTTATCCGGAGGCGGCGCGCACCTTGCGGGAAGCCATGGCGGCGCGGGTCGGCGATTGGGCCGCGGGACTTGCCGGCGTCAAGGCCAAGCTCGAAAGCGGCATGAAGAAAGAGTCCGACGCGGCGAGCTAATCGAGCTCGACCGTCGCCGTCACCGGGACGTGGTCGGAGGGCCGCTCGGCGCCGCGATAATCCTTGGAAATCCTGATCTTCGAGACGCGGTCGGCGACCGCATCCGAGGTCCAGACATGGTCGAGGCGGCGGCCGCGATCGGATTCACGCCAGTTGTCCATCGCGCGATAGCTCCACCAGGTATAGAGCTTCTCCGGCTCCGGCGTGTGCACGCGCATCGTGTCGACCCAGCCGCCGACTTTCTGCGCGGAGACAAGTTTCTCGCATTCGACCGGCGTGTGCGAGATCACCTTGAGCATCTGCTTGTGGCTCCAGACATCATGCTCGAGCGGCGCCACGTTGAGATCGCCGACCAGAATGGCGCGCTCCGATGCGGCCGGGCGGATGCCGTCGCACGCCGTCATCTCGTCGAGGAAGGCGAGCTTGTGCGCGAATTTAGGGTTGAGTTCCGGGTCCGGCTCGTCGCCGCCGGCCGGCACATAGAAATTGTGCAGCGTGATCGGATCGCGTAAGCCGGCGCGCTCGCCGAGCACCGCCGAGATATGGCGGCAATCGGTCTTGCCGCAGAAATTGCGGATGTTGAACGACTCGAACGGCAGCCGCGAGATCACCGCGACGCCGTGATAACCCTTCTGGCCGTTGAGCGAGATGTGCTCGTAGCCAAGGCGCCGGAAGCGCTTGAGCGGAAAGGCGTCATCCGGGCACTTGGTCTCCTGCAGGCAAAGCACGTCCGGCCGCACGGCCTTGATGAACTTCGCCACCAGGTTGATGCGCAACCGCACCGAATTGATGTTCCAGGTGGTGATCTTGAGCTGCATTCGGCGTGTCACCGCCGGGCTTGACCCGGCGGTCCATGAAGCGTCGGCCATTCGGTGAAACCGAGATGGATCGCCGGGTCAAGCCCGGCAATGACGCGTGTGGAAATTAATTATGATACCGCGTGTAGTCGATCCGGAACATGTTGGGATCGGCGCGCTTCGTGGTGTCGAGATTGTAAACCGCGACCGTGGTATCGAAGCCCTGCGGATCGGTCACGGTCCATTGCTTGAGCTGCATGTCGGCCGCGCTGAACATGATCATCAGCCGGCTGGTGCCGATGATCGGATTCTTCTCCTCGACCACGGCGGTGATGAAGACGTTGTCGGCATAGACCGCGACCAGATTGGTGTCCTTGAGCAGGTCGACCTTGTCGGCGAGCAGGAAGCGCAGCGGCGTCTGCGACAGCGGATAGACGTCCTGGGTCGACAGATTGCGGTCGCGCACGATCACCGATTGCCCGTCGGCCACGATGTCGATCATCGCCGGCGGATTATATTCGAACCGCACTTTGCCCGGCTTCTGGATGACGAACTGGCCTTCGGTGCGCTTGCCGTCCGGCCCGACCTGGACGAATTTGCCGCTGAGGTTTTGAACGCTGGACAGGTAATTGCTGATGCGGTCGATCAACGCGCGCTGCTCCGGCTTGAGCGCGGTGGTGGCGCCGGTCTTGCCCAGCAGCGCCGCGAATGGATTGGTTAGAATCGGATCGGCCGCTGGTGGCCGCGGCGTTGCTGCCCGGCTGCCCGGCGCCTGAGCCATGGCCGGAAGCGTCAGACCCGACACCAAGCCGGTCAGGAGCGCCCCGATAATGGCCGTGCGGCCCAGTCTCGACATGTCGGTCTCCGCTTGCGCCCCTGCAGTCTGACCTGTTCGCTAGCGGGCCGCTATGGCGATTTCGCGGCTGCCAACTGCATTGTGCCGACATAATCGCCAATGCGGCGATTCTCAAGTACGGCCGTCAATAGCGCTCGTCCTCGACCTCGCCGATCAGGATCTCGCGCTTGCCGGCGTGGTTGGGCTGGCCGATCACGCCTTCCTTTTCCATGCGTTCCATCAGGGTGGCGGCCCGGTTATAGCCGATTTGCAGGCGGCGCTGGATGTAGCTGGTTGAGGCCTTGCGGTCGCGGCGCACGATGGCGACCGCCTGCTCGTAGAGATCGCCGGCGCCCTCGGTGCCCATGGCGGAGGCATCGAACACGCTGCCGCCGTCCTCGTCGTCCTCCTCGGTGGCGGCGGTGACTTCCTCGAGATATTCCGGCTGGCCCTGCGACTTGAGGTGGCGCACGACCTTCTCGACCTCGTCGTCGGACACGAATGGCCCGTGCACGCGGCTGATGCGCCCGCCGCCGGCCATATAAAGCATGTCGCCCTGGCCGAGCAGTTGCTCGGCGCCTTGCTCTCCCAAGATCGTGCGGCTGTCGATCTTCGAGGTGACCTGGAAGGAGATGCGGGTCGGGAAGTTGGCCTTGATGGTGCCGGTGATGACGTCGACCGAGGGCCGCTGCGTCGCCAGGATGACGTGAATGCCGGCGGCGCGCGCCATCTGGGCGAGACGCTGCACCGCGCCCTCGATGTCCTTGCCGGCCACCATCATCAGGTCGGCCATCTCGTCGACGATCACGACGATGAAGGGCAGCGGCTCGAGATCGAGATCTTCCTTCTCGTAGATCGCCTGGCCGGTTTCCTTGTCGTAGCCGGTGTGCACGGTGCGCTGCAGCGTCTCGCCTTTTGCTTTCGCTTCGGCGACGCGGATATTGTAGCCGTCAATATTGCGCACGCCGAGCTTCGACATTTTCTTGTAGCGGCCCTCCATCTCGCGCACCGCCCATTTCAGCGCGACCACCGCCTTTTTCGGATCGGTGACGACCGGGGTGAGCAGATGCGGGATGCCGTCATAGACCGACAATTCCAACATCTTCGGATCGACCATGATCAGCCGGCACTGGTCCGGCCGCAGCCGGTACACCAGCGACAGGATCATGGTGTTGATCGCGACCGATTTGCCGGAGCCGGTGGTGCCGGCGATCAGCAGATGCGGCATGCGCGACAGATCGACGATGACGCTTTCGCCGCCGATGGTCTTGCCGAGGCAGAGCGGCAGCTTGGCGGTGTGCTCGTTGTAGTTCTCGTCGTCGAGCAGCGCGCGCAGATAGACCTTCTCGCGCGTCGGGTTTGGCAATTCGATGCCGATGGCGTTGCGGCCCGACACTACGGCGACGCGCGCCGACACCGCGCTCATCGAGCGCGCAATGTCGTCGGCGAGACCGATCACCCGCGACGACTTGATGCCGGGCGCCGGCTCCAGCTCGTACAGCGTAACCACCGGCCCGGGGCGGGCATTGATGATCTCGCCGCGGACGCCGAAATCGCCGAGCACGCTTTCGAGCGCGACCGCATTGGCCTGGATGACGTCGTTGGACAAGGTGGTGCGCTCGGAGGCGCGCTGCGCGGTGAGCAGATTGAGCGGCGGCAGCACATAGCCATTGGTGGAGCGCCGTGCTGTCGCGCGCGTCGCCACCTTGCGCACCGGTGGCGGCGCAATATCGATGTCATCGTCTTCGTCGTGTTCGACCCGGATTGCCGGGACACGGCCCGGCTCGATGAAACGCGGCTCGACGCGCTGGCCACGCGGCGCCGGGACGGCGGCAAGCGCCGGCTGCCGGGGCGCGCGCCGGAACAGGCGCGCGATACGGGCTTTGGCACTGAGCAAGGCATGCGTGATCATGCCGAGCGAGAAAAAGCCCACGGAATCGTCATCTTCGTCGGTATCGATGTCCTCTTCAACCTGATTGCGCCGCGCGGCCTTCGGCGCACGCTCCGGCCAGCGCGCTCCGGCCGCGATCGCGAAAATCGCCAGCGTCAGAACGCCCATGACTATCGCCGCCATCAGGACGCCGAAGCCGCTCGCCGCAAAGCCGAGCAGCGTCGCGCCCTTGAGCAGCGCGTCGCCGACCACGCCGCCGAGGCCGGTCGGCAGCGGCCAGGCCGCGGTTCGCGGCATGCAGGCGGCAAAGCCCGACGCCGACAGCATCACGGCAAGCCAGACCAATTGCCGCGTCTTTGCGCCGAGCGGCCGATGCGCCAGAAGCCGCCAGCCATTGCGCCCGATCGGCAACAGGATCACCGCGGAGGCAAGACCGAACAACTGCATCAGCAGATCGGAGGCGATGGCGCCGGCAGTGCCGAGCAGATTATGCACGGGAAGATTGGTGGCGTGGCTGAGCGAGGGATCCTGCACCGACCAGGTGGCGAGCGCCACCGTTGCGACCAGCGTCAGCGTCAGCAGAATGAGGCCGGCCAGCTCGCTCAGCCGCCGCCGGAGAATCTCGCGGAAGTGGTCCGAGACGAAAGCCACGGCATCAAGGCTGCGATCGATCGCTGACATTATCTGTTGTCCTCAATCAAGCAGGTCGACGAGGCGATGCAGCGCCTCGGCGGTCAATTGCTTGTCCTGCACCATGGCGACGCGGATATAGCCTTCGCCGGGGTTCGATCCGTCGGCCTGATCGCGCGCCAGATAGCGGCCCGGCACGACGCGCACGCCGGCCTCCTGCCACAGCCGCCGCGTCACCGTTTCGCTGCTGCCATAGGCGCTGATGTCGAGCCAGAGAAAGAAGCCGCCGCGCGGACGCCTGTAGCCGTAACGGTTGCCGATGATCTGATCGGCCAGATCGAATTTGGCCGAGTAAAGCTCGCGGTTCTCCACGACATGCTTTTCGTCGTTATAGGCCGCGACCGCGACCTGCTGCAGCGGCACCGGCACCTGTGGCGCGGCGACGTTGCGCAATTCGATAAAAGCACCGAGGAAGCGGCGGTCGCCGGCGGCGAAGCCGACCCGCAGGCCGGGCAGGCTCGACCGCTTCGACAGCGAATGGAACGCCACGGCGTTGGCGAAATCCGGACCTGATGCTTCCAATATTCCGCTCGGCGCCGTTCCGGCATTGTAGATTTCGCTGTAGCACTCGTCGGAGAACACCAGAAAGCCGAAGCGGCGCGCGAGGCCGACCAGCCGCACCATGTAATCGTGGCCGGCGATCGCGCCCTGCGGGTTGGACGGCGAGGCGAGATAGAACGCGACGGTCCGCGACCACAGCTCGTCGCCGATCGCATCGAGATCGGGCAGGAAGCCGCTGGCCTTGCGCGCGGGCAGGAAGACCGGCTCGCAGCCGGCGGCGGCCGCCGCCGCGGCATAGACCGCGTAAAACGGATTGGGAATCAGCATCGCGGCTTTGCCGGGGCGTGGGCCAACCCAGCGCGCGGCGGCGAGTGCGCTCAGGAACAGGCCTTCGCGGGTACCGGCGAGCACCAGCACTTCCTGCTCGGGATCGACCGGGCGCTTGAGCTTGTAGCGGCGGCCGAGCCATTGCGCGACCGCACGGCGAAACGGTTCGGTCCCTTTATTGGCGGGATAGCGGCCGAAATCGGCGAGGTTGGCGGCAAGCACGCCGCCGACAAAATCGGGAATCGGATGCTGCGGCTCGCCGACCGACAGATTGATCACCGGCTTGCCCGGCTTGATGTCGGCAATGAGTTCGGTCAGCCGCACGAAAGGCGAGCGGCCGGCGGCCGGGGTGGATTGGAGCGACGCGTCGCGCTGGGCGGTCATCGTTGGCATGCGGCAATTTGCTTTCGCATGACCTGTTCCGGAAATCGGGTTCCGCTTTTCGGGATCATGCGCACTTACGGGACGCGCCCGCACATAAGGGTTTCGACACCATAATGGCGGCGAGGTTAAGACCCGATTAACCAATGACGCCCGGGGGCCACAGCGCCCTATAGAAAAGAGAGAGGCCCCCGGCTCTTGCGAACCGAGGGCCTCGACGGGAGGGACAGTGCCGGGTTTCCGCCCCTTCCGCTAGCTTCAGCGCGCGGCCGCCACGGCGGCCGCGCCGATGTCCGGCGGTTACTGAACCGCCTCGCCGTGCAGGGCGATATCGAGACCCTCGCGCTCCACTTCGTTGGTGACGCGCAGGCCGATGACGACATCGATGATCTTGAGCAGGATCAGCGAGACGATCGCGTCGTAGACAATGACGACGAGGATGCCCTTGACCTGGTTGATCATCTGCGCGGCATTGCCTTCGATCAGGCCGGCGGTGCCGCCATATTCGCTGATCGCGAACACGCCGGTCAGCAACGCGCCGACGATGCCGCCGACCGCATGGACGCCGAAGCAATCCAGCGCGTCGTCAATGCCGTGCATGCGCTTGAGACCGGTGACGCCCCAGTAGCAGAGCACGCCGGCGGCGACGCCAATCGCCATCGAGCCGACCGGGCCGACGAAGCCCGACGCCGGAGTAATGGCAACGAGGCCGGCGACCGCACCCGAGCAGATGCCGATCACCGTCGGCTTGCCGCGATGCGCCCACTCAACCAGCATCCAGGTGAAGCCCGCGACCGCGGTGGCGATCTGGGTCACGGTCATCGCCATGCCCGCCTGCATGCCGGCGGTGACGGCGGAGCCGGCATTGAAGCCGAACCAGCCGACCCACAGCAGCGAGGCGCCGATGAAAGTCAGCACCATGTTGTGGCCGGGGCCGGTATCCTTGCGCTTGCCGAGCACGATCGCGCACATCAGGCCGGCAACGCCGGCATTGATATGAACGACTGTGCCGCCGGCGAAGTCGAGCACCTTGAACATGGCGTCGCTATTGCCGTTCGACATGAAGCCGTCGGCGCCCCATACCCAGTGCGCGATCGGCGCGTAGACCAGAATCGCCCACAGGCCGATGAACCAGAGCATGGCCGAGAACTTCATGCGCTCAGCAAAGGCGCCGGCGATCAGGGCCGGTGTGATGATGGCGAAAGTCATCTGGAAGCACATGTAAACCGTCTCGGGGATGGTGACCGCGAGAGGATTCGGCGTGCCGATGCCGGTCGAGATGTCGCTCAGGATGCCTTGCAGGAACGCTCGGCTGAAGCCGCCGAGGAACGGCCCTCCGGTCGTAAACGACATGCTGTAGGTAACGCAGGCATAGAGGATCGTGACCAGGCAGGTGACGGCGAAGCTCGTCATCACGGTGTCGCCGACGTTCTTCTTGCGGACCATGCCGCCGTAGAACAGGCCGAGGCCCGGGATCGTCATCATCAGGACGAGCGCAACCGAGGTCAGCATCCAGGCGGTATCGCCGGAATTCGGCGTGCACTTCTCGAGCACGGCCTTTTTCGGATCCGGATCGTTGGCGCAAGCCGACGGCGGCGGCGGCGGCGCGGGTGTAGCCGCGGCGGCGGGGGCAGCAGCAGGTGCGGCGGCTGGAGCGGCAGATGGCGCAGGCGTCTGCGCGTAGCTGTGATCGTAAGACGCAATGCTCAGGAACACTCCGAGCACCACGCCAAGTGCGAGGCTGAGCAAGCCCGCACGGCTGAACTTCTTCAACGTCATGGTCTAACTCCTGTGCGAATTCGTTGCTGTGCGGAATTAAAGGGCCGCGTCGGCGGTTTCGCCGGTACGGATGCGCACCGCGTTTTCAAGATTGAAAACGAAGATTTTGCCGTCGCCGATCTGTCCGGTCTTGGCCGCGCCGGTGATCGCGCTGATCACCTTGTCCACCTGGGCGGACGCGACTGCGACCTCGATCTTGATCTTCGGCAAAAAGCTCACGGCATATTCGGCGCCACGATAGATTTCGGTGTGGCCTTTTTGACGCCCGTACCCCTTGACCTCGGTAACTGTCAGTCCTTGCACCCCGATGGAGGTCAGAGCGTCACGGACCTCGTCGAGTTTGAAAGGCTTGATAATGGCCATGACGATTTTCATGGATTCGATCCCCGCTTGAGCCCGTTTTGTCCCTGTACGCAGTGCGGGCGGGTACACTGAGCGCCACCCCCGAAGCGCGCTTCGCAGGCAATGCCGCAAACAGGTAATCAAGCCCCGTGCCAGACTCCCGGCGCGGCGTTACAGGGCTGTTTTGACAGGGAAATTCCGGCGTGGCGGCCGATGGGCGAAAGGCCGCTCAAGGCCGCTGCCCAAACCGGCGTCAGGGGACGCCAGCTCTGCATAACAATTAGCCAGGAACTCGGCTGCGCTTACTGCAAGGCTTCGCCGTGCTGGGACACGTCCAATCCCTCGCGTTCGGCGTTTTCGCTGACGCGCAGCGGCACCATCGCGCCGATCACCTTGAGAATGATGAAGGTCAGCGCGCCCGACCAAACCAGCGTGACGGCGACGCCGTACAGCTGGATCAGCACCTGTCTGCCGTTGCCTTCGAGCAGGCCGGGAACGCCACCCGGCAGCTCGGGTGTCGCCGACAACGCACCGACCGCGAACACGCCGGTCAACAGCGTGCCGGTGAATCCGCCCATGCCGTGCACGCCGAACACGTCGAGCGAATCGTCATAGCCGAATTTGAGCTTGAGCCAGGTGCAGGCCCAGAAACAGATCGCGCCGGCGAGTACGCCGATCGCGATGGCCTGCATCGGCAGCACGAAGCCGGAGGCCGGCGTGATGGTGCCGAGACCGGCGACCGCGCCGGAGATCATGCCGAGCACCGACGGCTTGCCGCGCGTCCACCATTCGAGCGCCATCCAGACGCAGGCGCCGGCGCTGGCGGCGAGATGCGTCGAGACGATCGCCATCGCCGCGCGGCCATTGGCGCCGAGCGCCGAGCCGCCGTTGAAGCCGAACCAGCCGACCCACAACATGCCGGTGCCGATCACCGCCAGCGACAGATCGAATGGCGCGAGATTTTCGTGGCCATAGCCGCGGCGCGGGCCGAGCACGTAAGCCGCGACCAGGCCGGCGACGCCGGCATTGAGATGCACCACGGTGCCGCCGGCGAAATCGAGCAGGCCGGCGGTGCCGAGGAAACCGCCGCCCCAGACCCAATGCGCGACTGGCACATAGACGATCATCAGCCAGAGCACGCAGAACAGCACGAATGCCGAGAAGCGCAGCCGGTCGGCAACGGATCCCGCCACCAGCGCCACCGTGATGATGGCGAATGTCATCTGGTAGATCATGAACAGGCTTTCCGGAATCGTCTTCGCCAGCGGCGAGATCGAATTCATCGTCATGCCGTTCAGGACCACCCGCTCGAGCGTGCCGAGCACCGGGCCGTCGCCGGTGAAGGTCAGCGAATAGCCGATCAGCGCCCACAGCAGCGAAACCACGAAGGTCGCCGCGAGACTCTGCGCCATGGTCGCCAGCACGTTCTTCTTGCGCACCATGCCGGAGTAGAACAGCGCCAGGCCCGGAATGGTCATCATCAGCACCAGCGCGGTGGCGCCGATCATCCAGGCGGTGTCGGCGCCATCGATCTTGCCGGCCTGGGCAAAAGCGGGTGACGTTGCCAACAGACCGGCGCCCGCGCCGATGGCCAGTGCGAGGCGTTGATGCGCCTTGGTCATGCTCGTTCCCCCCGCCAGTGATGGCTCACAATGCGTCCGCGCCGGTCTCGCCGGTGCGGATGCGCACCGCGTGCTCAAGCGTCGTGACGAAAATTTTTCCGTCGCCGATCTGTCCGGTTCGCGCCGCCGCGGAAATCGCCTCGACGGCGCCATCAAGCTGCTCGTCGGCGATGGCGACTTCGATCCGGACCTTGGGCAGGAAATTCACGGCGTATTCGGCGCCGCGGTAGATTTCCATGTGGCCCTTCTGGCGGCCGTAGCCTTTGACCTCGATCGCGGTCATGCCGTGGACGCCAAGGCCGGTCAGTGCCTCGCGAACCTCGTCGAGCTTGAAGGGCTTGATGACCGCAATAACGAGCTTCATGGGACGCTTTCCGTGCCGGGTCAGGTCACCGTGAATAGCGAGAAATCGTGCGCCGCGGCACGGTTTGCCCAAGTTATCGACAGTTTGTCCAACGATTGGGCAACGTGGCTGGTGCCTCGCCAGGCAGCCGGTTGAAAACTAGCCAATTTAGGTCAGGGGCTATGACCTATCCCAGTCAGCGCGACGCCAGGCCGTCAATCAGCGCCGGCAACAGCCGCCGGACCTCGGCGCGCGGCATGCCGGGCTTGAGCCGCGGGTCATACAGCAGGCTGAGCAGGGCCCGGTCATAGACGCTGAGATAGCCGACCATCCGATGCTGGTTCAGCGTCGTCCACGGATTGCGCTGGTCGTGATTCGACAGGCCGAAGCCGTGCAGCAATTCGTGATAGGCGCAGTCGAGAAACACCTTGTCGCCCTTGTCGACGATGATGAACGAGACCGCGCGCACGATCTCGCCATTGGCCTGCGATTTGACGCTGGTCATGCATTGCGGATCGGTCTTGGCGACGAAGGCGCGGGCTGTTTCCGGGCCGAAGGCCTGCTCGAGCGCGTTGCGGAAATTCCTCTCGTCGATGAGATGGATGACGAGGTCGGCGGTCTCTTCGTCCGCGGTGTTTGCAATCCTCAGCTGCGGCAACTTTTTTCCATATTCGGCGACGATCGCCTGCATCGCCGCTTTGCGGTCGACGCTGCCGGCCGAGCCGATGAAGACGTTGATCGGGCGGTCGAAGCGCCTGATGCCCTTCGGCCGCACGCCGACGCGCAGGTCCGAGCCGAACGCCAAGGCCATGAAGCCGCGCGTCAGTTCGGCGGCGGTGAAATGCGTGTACTGCGCCGGCGCGCCGGCGAAGGCGCCGGCCGGCGCCGGCTCGGGATCGGACGCGGCGAGGGCGGAGGTAGCGATCAGCAATGCCGCCATAAGGCATGGATAGCAGCGTGTCATTCCGGTCGCCGCAATCGTGTCAGGCCTTCCTGCGCCACCGAGGCGACCAGGGTGCCGTCACGCTTGAAGACCATGCCGCGGGCGAAGCCGCGGCTGCCATGCAGGTTCGGCGTATCCTGCGCGTAGAGCAGCCAGTCATCGGCGCGGAACGGCCGATGCAGCCACAGCGCGTGGTCGAGACTTGCCGCCATGAAATCCTTCTCGAACAAAGTGCGCCCCAGCGGCACCAGCGCGGTGTCAAGCAGCGTGAAATCCGACGCATAGGCCAGCGCGCACTGATGAATCGCCGGATCGTCCGGCAACTTGGCGGTGGCGCGGATCCAGACATGGAAACGTCCGTCGGGATATTTCTTGCCGAGATAGCGATCGAACTCGACCGGGCGCAGTTCGATCGGCCGCTCGCGCTCATAATATTTGCGCACCGAGTCCGGCATCATCGGCAGCAGGCTCTCGCGCATCTCGGCGTCGCTCGGCAGATCCTCCGGCGGCGGCACCTGCGGCATTTTTGCCTGATGATCGAGGCCCGGCTCGTCGGCGTGAAACGACACCAGCATCGAGAAGATCGGGTGGCCGTGCTGGCGTGCGGTGACGCGCCGCGTCGTAAAGCTCCTGCCGTCGCGGATGCGGTCGACGTCGTAGATGATCGGCACTTTGGGGTCGCCCGGCAGCAGGAAATAGGCGTGCATCGAATGCGGCGGCCGGCCTTCGACGGTGCGCACCGCCGCCACCAGCGCCTGGCCGATGACCTGGCCGCCGAACACGCGCTGCCAGCCGGTCTGCGGCGAGCGGCCGCGAAACAGGTCCAGGTCGAGCTGTTCGAGGTCGAGGATGGTGAGCAGGTCGGCGACGGCAGACGACATGCGGCGAGCCTGGGCGATCAATCGGGCCGTCAACCTGCTATGCTGGCCGGCGTTTGACAAGGAAGCCATGACCCAGCTGCAAAAGCCGATCGACGTGCTGATTGCGGGCGGCGGTTTCGCCGGCCTGGCGCTGGCGATCGCGTTGCGCCAGGGACTGGGCGACAGTTTTTCCGTCACGGTCGCCGATCCGGCCCTCGCCGCGCCGAACTCGAAGGACATGCGCGCCAGCGCAATCGCGGCGGCGGCGCGGCGGCTGTTCGAGGCGGTAGGCGCCTGGCAGGCGGTCGCGGCCAACGCGCAGCCGATCCTCGACATGGTGGTGACCGACTCCAAACTGGACGATGCGCTCCGGCCGACCTTTCTCACCTTCGGCGGCGAGGTCGAACATAGCCGCCAAGCTCGCGCAGGCGGCGTAAACTTGCCTGTGTCCGAGCCGTTCGCGCACATGATCGAGAACCGCCATTTGATCGACGCGCTGACAGCGAAAGCGCGCGAGGCCGGGGTCACATTGCTCGCTTCGCCGGTGACAGGTTTTGCCGGCACGCCGCGCGCCGTCGATATTCAGTTCAAGGACGGCACTGACATATCGGCGCGGCTTCTGATCGGCGCCGACGGCGCGCGCTCCGCGGTGCGCGAGCAGGCCGGCATCGCCGTGCATGGCTGGGATTACGGCCAGTCCGCGATCGTTACTACCGTGGCGCACGAATACGAGCACCATGGCCGCGCCGAAGAACATTTTCTGCCCGCCGGCCCGTTCGCGATCCTTCCGCTGCCCGGCAGGCGCTGCTCGATCGTGTGGACCGAGACCACAAAGGAGGCGGATCGCCTGATCGCGCTCGGCGATACGGAATTTCACGGCGAACTGGAAAAACGTTTCGGCCTCAAGCTCGGCGACATCGAGGTGGTCGGCCCGCGCCGCGCCTTTCCGCTCGGCCTGTTCACCGCCCGCAGCTTCATCGCCGAGCGCGTCGCGTTGATCGGCGACGCCGCGCATGTGATCCATCCGATCGCCGGGCAGGGCCTCAATATGGGGCTGCGCGACGCCGCCGCGCTCGCCGAAGTCATTGCCGATGCGGCGCGGCTCGGCCTCGATCCGGGCGGCCCGGATGTGGTCGAGCGCTACCAGCGCTGGCGCCGGTTCGACACGATGAGCATGGGCGTCGCCACCGACGGGCTTAATAGATTGTTTTCCAATAATTCCGATGGCCTGCGCGTCATTCGCGATGTCGGACTGGGCCTGGTCGAGCGCATGCCGGCGCTCAAGCGTATTTTTATCCGCGAAGCCGCGGGCTTTACCGGCGAAGTTCCCAAGCTGCTGCGCGGCGAGGCGATTTAATCCCACAAAATTTTTGCAGCTGAGGCTGTTTTGCCACGCGGTTCGATTTATGGTGCGGCACCGGCGACCGCTTCTGCTTGCGCGGTCACGTCGATGTTGATGAGGGGGACTATGCAAAAAACACGTTATCTGAAAATGGTCCGGCTGGCTGCCATTGCGGCGAGCCTGCTCGCGCTGAGTCTCGGCCATGCGATCGCGCAAACGGCCCAGAGCTATTCCGGCATACTCTCGGTGATGTGGGGCGATCCGAAGCCCGGCGCGGCCTCCGGCGGCGCTATGCTGTTCGAGCTCACGATGCCGGATGGCAGCACGCATCCGCTGCAAATTGATGCCGCTCGAACGAATGCCGCGGTTCAGTTTTTCGGCAAGCGCGTGACGGTTCAGGGCCGCGTCGACAACGCCGCCGCGCCCGGTCCATCGACCATCGTGGTCGACGACATAAAGTCGGCCGAGCCGGCGAACGGCGCGGCGGAGCAGCAGAAAGCCAAGAAGGTCACGCGCAAGGTGCTTTTCGTGCTGCTGCAGTACAAAGGCGACACGGAAAATACCCACCCCGCGAGGTTTTATACCAAGGAGCTGACTAATCCGCAGACCCCTCCGGCCGGATCGAAGACTCCGGCATCGATCAACGGCTTCTTCAACAAGACGTCATGGGGCAAGCTGCAGTGGAAAGGCGATGTTGCCGGCAAGACCGGGCTTAACTCCACCAAGTGGTTCGTTTTGCCCGGCACCAAGACTGATTATGCGAATTGCGGCTGGGATGGAGTTTGCGCAAAGCTGACTCAGATGCGCAACGATGCCCTGGCATTGGTGACGGCGGCGGGCGTCGATTATACCGTCTATGACAACATCAATTTTGTCATCAATAACGACCTCGATTGCTGCGCCTGGGGCGGCAGCTTCAGCGATGGCACAAAATCGTATGGTCAAACATTCGAGCCGCCGTGGAGCCAGGAAGCCGGCACCTATGTGCATGAGATGGGCCACAGCATCGGCCTGCCGCATTCCGGATGGGTCTATTACGACTATGACAGCCACCATGACGAGATGAGCCGGGGCGCCTACGCCTCGTACATCCAATGCGGCTCTTACAATTCGGTCAACGACGGCAAATCGGATCCGATCGACTGCGTTGAACCTGGCGCTGGCTACATCGCCGTGCACAAGGATTTCCTTGGCTGGATCCCGGGGGCAAACAAGGCCACCGTCAAGAAGAAGCAGACCAAGACCTTCACGATCGAAGCCATGGCCTTGCCGCTCGGCTCCGACCTCAAGATGGTCAAGATTTGCCTTTTTGGCGAAACCTGCACCGGTGGCGATGGCTCGGATGCCCACTTCCTCACCGTCGAAGCCAAGATGAAGGTCGCCAAGTACGAAATGGGACTGCCCAGCGAAGGTATCGTCATCCATGATGTCCAGATGGACCGGCCGCCGATACCGCCGAGTGTCACGCACACCTGCTACTTCAACAATCAGAGCGGATGGGCGGTCCCGGTCGATGCCACGCCGGGCGACTTCACCGGCTACCCGACCTGTAGTCCCTACGACACCGCCGGACATGCCTTGATGAACATGCCGTTCGTCGTCGGCCAGACCTACAAAAACACCGCGCTTCACGTCACGGTAAAGGTCATGAGCAAAACCGCGACGACGATGACGGTCCGAGTGGCGCGGACCAAGTGAGCGGCCAGCGCTGCAATGATGTCTTCGGTGCCCGGGGCGGGTTTGATCCCGCCCCGGGTATTTTCTTTGCCGCCCGCTTGACACGGCCGGCAACTAGGAATAAATTCCACAAGCTGTGCTCAACGAGGGGCGTCGTCGCGAGACGTTCCGGCGATGGAGCAGAGTGCGGCGCCTGCGCGTGCGGCTCGTAACCGCGCGCCCGGGAGGCCCCGGGACCCGCCCGGCCGGCATTACGACCGGTCTGCGAGGAGCTCGCTGGACTGGGACAGGGCGAAACGGCTAACGGCCGCCGAGCCCGAGTCGCAGGAAGCTGCGGACCTGGGGCCTGTGTTGCGGTTTTCACGCCGCGGCACGAAACCGCAAGTGGAGCGCCGCAAGGCGTGCGCCTTCGCCAAAGGCGCGCACGTCGCAAGACGTGATCCTGAAGAATGCGCCTCGCGGCGCTCCGCTCCCCTCGTTGGCGAGGGGCTTTAGGCTACGGCGTACCCCGCGCCGCAAACAACAGGGGCGATCGCGCTCGCCTGATAAATTACACCAGCTTGATGCTGCCGACGTGATCCTTGAACGCCTTGCGGCTGGAGATCGCGTCATACCAGCGGTCGAGATGCGGCGTCGGCGGCCGTCCCGGCACCAGTTGCCGGTAGCGGTAGCACATGATGCCGACCGGAATGTCGCCGTACGAAAAATTCGGACCGGCGACGTATTGCGTCTTGCCGAGCTGCGCGTCGAGCATCTTCATCGCGACGCTGGCCTTGTCCTGCGACGCCTTGATCGCGGCGTGATCGCGTTTCTCCTCCGGCGTGCGGATCAGGCCCCAAAACGCCGGGCCGATCGCCGGGCCAACCACCGACAATTGCCAGTCCATCCATTGGCTGGCGAGCGCGCGCTGCTTGGCGTCCTTCGGCTCCAGCACGCCGGACTTGTCGAATTTCCCGGCCAGATAGCGCACGATCGAATTGGATTCCCACAGCGTGAATCCGTCTTCCTCTTCCAGCGTCGGCACCAGGCCGTTCGGATTCATCGCCAGATAAGGCGGCTCGTTGTTCTTGCCGAACGATCCACCGACGTCGATGCGCTGGTGTTCGATGCCGAGTTCGCCGACCGCCCACATCGCCTTTTGCACATTCGACGAGGTATTGCGGCCCCAGATCTTGATCATGGTGTTTCGTCCCCAGTGACGGTTATGTCGCGTTGATTGAGTGAAATCAGTCGAGCCGGCGCGCTTCGTCGGCCAGCATGATCGGAATGCCGTCGCGGATCGGAAAGGCGAGCTTGGCCTTGCGCGAGATCAGTTCCTGGCGCGACGCGTCATATTCGAGCGGGCCTTTGGTCACCGGGCAAACCAGGATTTCCAGCAGCTTCGGATCGACGCTGTCGGGTGGTCGGTCGGTCGGTGAATTCGAGCTCATCGGCGGCTCCGCTGGTCGCCGCTTTATAGCACGCCGGACATCTATTGAAGCGGCGTTTCGTCTTCCGGATTTTGCTTGGCGAGCTCGATCTCGGTGACCGCGACCAGGATCTCGGCGCGGGTCTTGAGATCGCGGGCCTCGAGCAAGGCCTGCTTCTCCGCCGCGCCGTAAGGCGACATCATCGCCAGCGCGTTCACCAGCGCTTCGTTCGGCGCATTCTCGATGCCGTCCCAGTCGGCGTTGAGCTTGTTGGCCTTGAGAAAGTGCCGCAGCGCCGCCAGCAAGGCCGGGCGATCGACCAGCTCCTCGCCCTTTCGCGCAATGAAATCGTCGGCGAATGGCGCAAAGCTGACGCGGCATTGGCGGTACGGCGTCAGCACTTTCTGCTCTTCCAGCACCTCGAAGCGCGCGACCCCGGTCAGCTCGATCAGGTAGCGGCCGTCGCCGCTTTCGGCGAGCTGGGTGATGCGTCCGGCGCAGCCGATCTTGTAGAGCTGCGGCCGGTCGTCCGGCGCCCTGTGCCGCATGTCGGGCTGGATCATGCCGATCAGCCGGTGGCCGTCGCGCAAGCTGTCGTCGATCATCGCCAGGTAGCGCGGCTCGAAAATATTGAGCGGCATCTGGCCGCGCGGCAGCAGCAACGCGCCGGGCAACGGAAAAACCGGAATGATCGGCGGCAGGTCGATCGGCCCGCGATACTCGGCATTCATCGGCATGGCGCAATGCTCCGCGCCGGCAGGCGCATCACGAAAACAAGATCGACGACAGCCGCCTGCGGCCCTCAAGTGTGGCTTCGTCGGTCGGGCCCCAGGCTTCGAAGAACTGCACCAGCTGCTTGCGGGCGCCGTCCTCATTCCATTTGCGGTCGCGCTTGACGATGTCGAGCAGTTGCTGGGTCGCTTCGGCGCGCTTGCCGGCGGCGTTGAGCGCGACGGCGAGATCGAACCGCGCCTGATGGTCGAGCGGATTGGCGGCGACCTTGGCTTCGAGTTCGGCGACCGGACCGATCGACTTGGCCTGCTCGGCGAGATCGAGCGCCGCCTGCGCGGCGGCGACCGGAGCCTCCTTGCGTTTCGCCTCCGGCACCAGAGCGAGCGTCTGCTTGGCCTGCTCGAGCGAGCCGGTCTCGACATAGCAGCGCGCCAAGCCTGCCATCGCCGCGACATTGCCGCTGTCGGCGGCTAGCGCCTGCGCGTAGATCTGCGCGGCGCCGGCGGCATCACCTTCGGCGAGCGCCGCGTCCGCAGACTTGAGCAGATCCTTGTCGTCGCTGCCGATCTTGTCCTTGGTCAGCCGCTCGAGAAAGGCGATGACCTGGCTTTCCGGCAGCGCGCCCATGAAGCCGTCGGCCGGCTGGCCGTTGACGAAGGCGATCACGGCCGGAATCGACTGGATGCCCATCTGCCCGGGAATCTCCGGGTTCTTGTCGATGTCCATCTTGACCAGCTTGACCTTGCCCTTGGCAGCGCGCACCGCCTTTTCCAGGACCGGCGTGAGCTGCTTGCACGGTCCGCACCACGGCGCCCAGAAATCGACGATCACCGGCTGGTGCTTGGAATCCTCGATGACGTCCTTCATGAACGCCTGCGTCGTGGTGTCCTTGATCAGGCCTTCAGTAACAGGCGCAGATCCATCGGTTTGCAGCATCGTCATCGGGTCAAAATCCGGCGTTGAATAGGTTAGCGGGTTCCACGGGATTAAATGGGCATCGGGGCTCCGATTGCAATCAGCTTGAGGCCCAGGAAATGCCCGAAACCCGCTCGATCCGCGGCGAATGGCCGGTGGATTCGAGGAATTTCAGCAGCCCGTCACGCGACAGCGAGGTGGTCATGGTGTTGACCAGCGGGTGGCAATTGATGGTCGCCTCCTCCATCAGCGCGGTGTCGAGCACCACGGTGACGCGGCCTGCGGTGTCGTTGAGAGCGCCGAGCGGCGTCACCGAACCGGGCTCGATCCCCAGCGTTTCGCGCATCAGGTTGGCCGATCCGAACGAAAGCCGGCCGCTGGCGCCGAGCAGGCGGTGCAGGCCCTTCAGGTCGATCGTCGCGTCTTCCAGCGCCACGACCAGGAACAGTTCATTCTTCTTGTCGCGCAGGAACAGGTTCTTGGTGTGTCCGCCGGGAATCTGCCCGCGCAGCGCCTGCGACTGCTCGACCGTGAACAGTGGCGGATGCCTGACGGTGCTGTGCGCGATGCCGAGCCCGTCGAGATAGGCGAAAAGCTGCTCCGGTGTAACCGCCATAATGATGAATAATCCGTGGTTTTATGCGTGGTTGCAAAGGGCCGGGTCGATGGCTATACGAACCCCTCGGATGCGGGTGTAGCTCAGGGGTAGAGCACGACCTTGCCAAGGTCGGGGTCGAGGGTTCGAATCCCTTCGCCCGCTCCAGTTTGCCTCAAACAATCGTGCGCTCGCGTCAAGGCGCGGGCTTCTCTTGCTTCCGGTCCCGGGAGTTGCGGACGCACGACTATGGCCGGCGCGGTCACGGTCTTGACGATTCGAACGTCGAACGCGAAATTTGCCGCGAGGGGCCGCGTCTACGGCATGTCTTTTTGACGGGACCATCGCGTTTTGATCAGGGGGAATTTGACATGAGCACGAAACCCAGTCGCCGGGCACACGCTCGGTTTTTCTCCAGCTTCACTTTCGGCCTTGCGGTGGCAAGCGCGCTGGCGCTGTCGACGACCGCGAATGCTCGCCAGCTCGGCGCCATCGGCGCCCCGCACCTTGGAGGGTGCACCAACTGCAACGTGTTCCAGCTCGCGACCGCCACCGGTGAGCCGCAATACGTCGTGCCGCACGGCAAGTGGACGATCACCCACTGGGGCACGCAGGGCGGCGGAAGCGCCTCTGGGCAGTCCCGGCTCCAGGTCTTCCGGCCGACCGCCACGGCAGGTCAGTTCAAGCTCATCGCGCGGTCGAATCTCGAGACGACTCATAAGAACGGCCATCCCTATTTCGCGACCAATATCGACGTCCGAGGCGGCGACCTGTTGGGCTTCGCGACCGTCGACAACATCTCATCGGCATACTCGACCAGCGTGACTGGCGACAACGTGAAGATTGTCGCTTGTACCGTGACAGGCGTGGGCCAACGCGTGGGCGCCGGCACCTCTTGCGCGCTCGCCGATCTGGCGCCCGAACTCGTGAACGTCAGGGTGAAGCTGATCAGGCGATAGACGGCCCGAGCCGGCTTTCATCAGGTCGGCTCGAACGCCGCCGCAAACCGGCCGTGTCGTCAGCGCCTGTTGCTCTTTTCCGGCGCGCCTCCGAGATCGGCGGCGCGCGCCGACAGCGTCAGGTTGGCATGCTCGGCGCGCCAGTGCCTGGCGATGTCGAGCCGCGTAGGCACCCAGACCCGGTCGCGCGTCTCGATGTGATCGAGGAACCGCAGCAGCGCTGCGGCGCGGCCGGCCCGTCCGGCGAGCCGGCAGTGCAGGCCGACCGACATCATCTTCGGCGCGGTGTCGCCCTCGGCATAGAGCACGTCGAAGCTGTCGCGCAGGTAGTGGAAGAAGTCGTCGCCGGTGGCAAAGCCCTGCGGGTTGATGAAGCGCATGTCATTATTGTCGAGCGAATATGGAATGATGACGTGCGGCCCTTTCGGCCCGAGCACCCAATAGGGTAGGTCATCGGCATAGCTGTCCGACGAATACAGAAAGCCACCGTCTTCCAGCACCAGCTTGAGCGTGTTGGACGAACTGCGTCCCGTGTACCAGCCATAAGGCCGCTCGCCGGTCACTTCGGTGTGAATGCGCAACGCCTCGCGCAGGTCGTGGCGCTCGTCGGCCTCGGTGAAGTCCTTGTAATCGATCCACTTCAGGCCGTGCGAGGCGATCTCCCAGTTCGCCTCGCGCATCGCCGTCACGATCTCGGGATTGCGCTCGAGCGCGGTCGCGACGCCGAACACGGTGGCCGGCACGTTTCGTTCATTGAAGATTCGAAGCAGCCGCCAGAAGCCGGCGCGTGAGCCGTATTCGAACATCGACTCGACGTTCATATGGCGCTGGCCGAACCAGGGCTGCGCGCCGAGCACGTCGGTGAGGAAGGCTTCCGATGTGTCGTCGCCGTGCAGGGTCGCGCGCTCGCCGCCTTCCTCGAAATTGACGACGAACTGCAGGGCGATGCGCGCGCCTCCCGGCCAGCGCGGGTCGGGCGGCGTTCGGCCATAGCCGCGCAGGTCGCGTGGATAATTCGGGGGAGCTGACATCCGCTGTCTGTATCGCCGCGTGTCGTTCGCGCAGCCGATCATCCACGATCGCCTGCCCGCCCGCAATGTCTTGTCATGGCGCGGCAATTGTTGCTGTAATCGGCGAATAGCGGGTCCGGCGAAGGCGAAGTGGGGCTGGCGTCATGACATTGGTGATGAACACGCACGGCAAGGGCCGGGTTCGCGTGCTGCGCGTCAATCGGATCGGCGACCGCCACGAGGTGCGCGAACTCACCGTCCAGGCGATGCTGCACGGCGGCGCCGAGCGTTCCTACACCCACGCCGACAATTCCCGCTCGGTGTCGACCGACACCGTCAAGAACATCGTCAACGTCATCGCGCGCGAAAACGTCGGCCTGGAGAATGAGCCGTTCTGCGTCGTGCTGGCGAAGACGTTTCTCAGCCAGTACGGCCATGTTCAATCGGTGACGATCGAGGCGCTGGAAACCAAGTGGCAGCGCCTGTCGTCCGGCGGCGCGGCGCACGATCACGCTTTCGTTCTCGACGGCAACGGCAAGAACTATGTCGGCGTCGAAGCCTCGCGCGACAAAACATCAGTTGCATCCGGCGTGCGCGGCTTCACCTTCATGAAGACCACCGAGTCCGGCTGGGACAAGATATTGAAGGACGAATACACCACGATCATGGAGACCCGCGACCGCATCGCCGCGACCAGCATGGACGCGACCTGGCGCTGGCAGACCGAGCCGAAGGATTATCCGGCGACCAACGCCAAAATCCTGACGGCCATGCTCGACGTGTTCGCCAACACTTACAGCGAAAGCGTGCAGGACAGCCTGTACCGCATGGGCACGGCGGCGCTGGCCGCGGTGCCTGAGGTGCTCGACGTCACCATGGCCTGCCCCAACAAGCATTATCTTCTGGTCAATCTGGCGCCGTTCAAGCTCGACAACAACAACCAGGTGTTCCTGCCGACCGACGAGCCGCACGGCCAGATCGAATGCACCGTCGGGCGATGATATCGCAGCGGCCGCGGTTGCTCTAAGCTCGCCCGATGCCGGACCGGATCAGCCTCGACGACATCAACCGCGCCGACAAGGCCACCTTTGTCGCCGCACTCGGCGATATTTTTGAGAACGCGCCCTGGGTCGCCGAACGCGCCTTCGACCAGCGCCCGTTTGCGAGCGTCGGAGCCCTGCACGACGCCATGATGGCGGTCGTGCGGTCGCGCACCAAGCCGGAGCAGATTGCCTTCGTCGCCGGCCATCCTGATCTCGCCGGCAAGGCGGCGCGCGCCGGCACGATGGCGCCGGCCTCGGTGTCGGAGCAGGCCGGACTCGGCCTTGATCGGCTGAGCGCCGAGGAATTCGCCCGCTTCGAGACCATGAATGCGGCCTATCGCGCGCGCTTCGACATTCCGTTCGTGATCTGCGTGCGGCGGCAGACCCGCGACGCGATCCTCGGCGCATTCGCGCGCCGGCTCACGAACGACGCCGCGGCCGAGCTCGATGCGGCGCTGACCGAAATCGGCTATATCACGCGGCTGCGCATCGCCGATCGTGTCGAGGGCCCCGGAATGCCGCTGATCGCAGGCCATCTGTCGACCCATGTTCTGGACACCTATCACGGCCGTCCCGCCGCCGGCGTCGTGATCGAACTGTTCGAGATCGGCCAGTCCAGCCGCGCGCTGCTTTTGACCGTCAGCACCAATTCGCAAGGCCGCACCGACAAGCCGCTGATCAGCGAGGTGCCGCTTCGTATCGGCAGCTACGAGCTGGTGTTTCACATCGGCGATTATTTCAAAGCGAGCGGCGTGTCGCTGACGGCGCCGCCGTTCCTCGACGTGGTGCCGATCCGCTTCGGCATCGCCGAGCCGGAAGGCCGCTATCACGTGCCGATCACGGCGACGCCGTGGAGCTACGCGACCTACCGCGGCAGCTGAGAGAGTCAGCCTTCCTTGACGTCGGCAATGGTGCCGCCGGTCATGCGGGCGAGCGCGGCGGCGCTGGTGCGAAAGACGTGACGCGGCGATCCGGCCGCCGCGAAGATCTGGTCGAGCCGCATCAGGTCGGCATCGATGAAGACGACCGGCGCGCTGAGATGGCCGACCGGCGCGACGCCGCCAATGGCAAAGCCCGTGGCGTCGCGCACCCAGCGGCCGTCGGCGGCTTTCACGCTCTGCCCGAGCGCCGCCGATATTTTGCCGAGGTCGACGCGGTTGACGCCGGAGGCGATCACCAGAATGACACGTTCGTCGGCGCGCAGCACGATCGATTTGGCGATCTGCGCCACCGTGCAGTTGACCGCGGCGGCGGCGTCCTGCGCGGTTCGGGTGCCGTCGGGAAACACCGCGATGGTGTCGGGATGTCCCGCCGCCAATAGAGCGGCGCGCACGCGTTCGACCGAGTCGCTCATGGGATCAGGCCTCAAGGCGCGCGCGTCGCGACGACCCTTGGCAAGGCCGGTGGCAATGCGCACAATGTGCGCACACCAATAATAAGAAATATCAGGGAGGAAAAGACATGCGCGCATCATTTCGGAATGCGAAATCGTTCGGCGGGGCGCTGGTCACCGCGGCGCTGGCGGCGGTCGTTTGCGCTGGCCTGAAACCCGCCGCAGCGCAAGATTATCCGTCGAAAATCGTCACGCTGGTGGTGGCCTTTCCGGCCGGCGGCGGCGTCGACCTGGTCGGCCGCGTGGTCGCGCAAAAACTCACCGATGCGCTCGGCCAGCAGGTGATCGTCGTCAACAAGCCCGGAGCCGGCTCGGTGATCGGCACCCACGACGTCGCCAAATCCGCGCCTGACGGCTACACGCTGCTGATGCTGGTGACCGGCGCCGGCCTGCCGGCCAATCCCGGCTACGACATGGGCAAGGATTTCGCGCCGATCGGCCTGATCGCATCGGTCCCGATCGTGGTGATGGCCAATCCGTCGGTGCCGGTGAAGTCGATCAGCGACGTGATCGCGCTCGCCAAGAAGGACGGCGACAAGGTCACGGTCGGCACGCCGCCGCCGCCGACGCTGAATTATTTCGGCGCCGAGCAGTTCAAGGCGATGACCGGAACGAAAGTCACCATCGTCACCTATAAGGGCACCGGTCCGCTCACCAACGATCTGGTCGGCGGCCATGTCATGATCGGGTTCAACACGCTGCCGCCGGCGATCGGCAATATCAAGGCCGGGACGTTGCGCGCCATCGCGGTCGGCTCGCCGCAGCGCATGGCGGCGATTCCGGACGTGCCGACGATCGCCGAATCCGGATTGCCCGGGCTCGAGATTGTTCAGTATTACGGACTGGTCGCGCCGGCCGGAACGCCGCGCCCGATCATCGACCGGCTCAACGGCGAATTGCGCAAGATTCTCGCCACCGACGACATGAAGCAGCGTCTCACCACGGCGGGCGGCGATGCATTCCCCAGCACGCCGGAGGACTACGCGCAGAATATCGTGCGCGAGGAAGGCAAGTGGGCGGCGGTGATCAAGAAGCTGGGGCTGGTAGTCAATTTCTGAACGTCATGCGGTGCGCTCAATAGCCCACGGCCAGCGCGCCGCGGGTGCGGGTATCGGCGGCGCCGACATAACCGTCCGCCGTCACCGCGATCGAATTCGCCGACGTGCCCGGCAGCGTCGGCACGATCTTGTGGCCGCGCGCGGCCAGCGCCTCGAGAATGGCCGGATCGAAGCCCGGCTCGACCAGCACCGCGTCGGGCAGCCACTGGTCGTGCAGCCGCGGCGCGCTCACCGCGCCGTCGATCGGCAGACGGAAGTCGAGCGCGTTGACGATCACCTGCAGCACCGCGGTGATGATCCGGCTGCCGCCGGGCGAGCCGGTGATCAGCATCGGCTTGCCGCCCTTGAGCACGATGGTCGGCGACATTGACGACAGCGGCCGTTTGCCAGGTCCCGGCAGGTTGGCCTCGTAGCCGATCAGCCCATAGGCGTTCGAGGCGCCGGCCTTGGCGGTGAAGTCGTCGAGCTCGTTGTTGAGCAGGATGCCGGTGCTGGCGGCGATCATGCCGAGGCCGTAGGAGAAATTCAGCGTGTAGGTGTTCGACACTGCATTGCCGTCGCGGTCGATCACCGAGAAATGCGTGGTGTTGGCGCCTTCATAGGCCGCCGGATTGCCGGCGCGGATCTCCGCGGCAGGCGTGGCGCGCTCGCCGATGCGACTGCGCAAAGTGGCGGCATAGTGCTTCGAGATCAGGCCCTTGAGCGGCACGTTGACCGCTTCCGGGTCACCGAGAAACACCGCGCGGTCGGCATAGGCGCGCTTCATCGCCTCGATCATCAGATGCAGTGCGTCGATCTTGCCAATGGCGCCGAGGTCGTAGCCCTCGATGATGTTGAGCATCTCGATCAGCGCGATGCCGCCCGACGACGGCGGCGGCATCGAGACGATGTCATAGCCGCGATAGCTGCCGCGCACCGGCGTGCGGATGACGGCGTGATAATTTTTCAGGTCATCTTCAGTGATCAGGCCGCCGGCGGCCTGCACGGCGGAAGCGAGCTTGCGCGCCGTCTCGCCTTGGTAGAATCCGATCGGCCCGTCATGCGCGATCAGCCGCAAGGTCTGGGCGAGGTCGGCCTGGACCAACCTGTCGCCGGGGCCAAGCACCTTGCCGTCCTTGAGGAAAATCGCCGCGGCGGCCGGCCAGCGCGCCAGCCGCTCGCGTGCCGCCGGCAGCGAGTCGGCGGTGTCGTCGTCGACCGGCACACCCTTTTCGGCGAGGTCGATCGCCGGCGCGATCAAATCGGCCAGCGAGAATTTGCCCGAGCCGTATTTCGCCTCGGCCAGAGCCAGCCCCGAAACAGTGCCGGGCACGCCGATCGCCAACGCGCTGTCACGCGATTTTTTCGGATCGGGTTCGCCACTGGCGTCGAGAAACATTGTCGGCGTTGCCGCGGCCGGCGCGGTCTCGCGATAATCCACCGCGACGTCTTCATTGCCGGCGGCGAGATGGATCACCATGAAGCCGCCGCCGCCGATATTGCCGGCGCGCGGATAGCTCACCGCCATGGCAAATCCGACCGCGACCGCGGCGTCGACCGCATTGCCGCCGCGCGCGAGAATGTCGGCGCCGATGCGGGCCGCGCTTTGCTCCTGCGCCACCACCATGCCGTTCCTGGCATGGACGGCGAGCGCGGGCGCGATCGTGTCGGGACGCGACTGCGCGAAAGCGCTCGTGGCCAGCAATGCGAAGGCGCAAAGCGTCGCCAGCCGGCGGATCATGTCGGGAGCGTTACCGCGCCTGGGCGTGATAGGCCGCATTCGGTCGCATATCGGTGGCCGAGGCCACGCGATTGCTCATGTTGAAGAAGCCGGTCACGGCCGAGATGTCCCAGATGTCACGGTCGGTGAAGCCGGCGCGGCGCAGCCGCTCGCGATCGCCTTCCTCGACGGTCCAGGGTTGCGATGTCAGCTTGGTGGCAAAATCGAGCATCGCCCGCTCGCGCTTGTTCAGCCGCGCCGCCCGGTAGTTCATCACCAGATGCTCGCCGAGCAGCGGGTTGCCGGAATATTGCCGGACCGCTGCGCCGTGCGCGGTCAGGCAATAATAGCAGCGGTTCTGCGACGACACCGCGACCGCGATCATCTCGCGCTCGAGCTTCGACAGGCCGCTCGGCCCGAGCATCAGGTCGTTGTACATGGCGACGAAGGCCTCGAGCTTCGCCGTGTCGAAGGCATAGGCCACGAGCACGTTCGGCACGAAGCCGAGCTTTTCCTCGCATTTCTTGAAATAGGCCGTCATGGCCGGCGTGAGCTTGGCTCGCGGCAGATTGAGCGCGATCACCGGCGCGTCGTCGGCGGCGGGCGCCGGAACGGCCGGACGCACCAGCGCCTTGGCCGCGGCAGCCTTGTCGGTCTTGGATGGCGCTGCCGGCGGCTTGCCGCCTTTGATGGAGCGCAAGGCGACGGCCGCCGGCGCGGCGGCCTTTGCGGCCCTGCCCGCCTTCGCGGCCTTTTTCAATGTTGCCATGCAGCACGTCCCCCCAGACTCTTAGATTTAAGTCGATCCTACACTTTTCCCCGCAGCCGCGAAACCTCGCAGGGACGTGATTAGGCCTTTTCACTCAGCGCCTTATCGTCAAATTCGGCGGCAACACGGCGGTCATTGTACCGTCGCCAAATTGTGAGCTTGCTCTCGACGCCCGCCCGCGGATCGGGGAGACTCAATGGCCCACGCAGAATCGCTTGTCCCCGAACGCGAAGCCCCCGACATGCCCGCCGAACGTCCCGATAGCACGGAAGAGGCTGCCGCTCGGGCCTTGATCGCCCAGGCCGGCTCGCTGCTCGCCGGCGGACATCCGGAGGTGCCGAAGGGCTTTCTGGCGCAATTGTTCGCGCGCGCGGTGCCGGAGGATCTGCTGCGCTTTGCCGCCGACGATCTCGCCACGATCGCCGCCGCCAGCTTCGCCTTCCTCGGCGATCGGCGGCACGGCGCGCCGAAAATTCGCTTCGAGATTGTCGAGCCGAAATCGTCCGGCGCGCTCAAGGCGGTCGGCGTCATCGAGATCGCCAATGACGACATGCCGTTCCTGGTCGACTCGGTGCTGGCCGAGCTCAACGAGCGCGGCCTGAGCCCGCAGCTCGTCGTGCATCCGGTGTTCGGCGTCGAGCGCGACTCCGCCGGCAAGCTGGTCAAGCTGTTCATCGATGCGAACGCTGGCGGCCGGCGCGAAAGCTTCATCCAGATTTTTCTTGCGCCGGTCGACGATCCGACGCGCCGGTCGCACGTCGTTGAGGGGATTCTGGAAGCGCTCGCGCAGGTACGGCTTGCCGTGCAGGATTGGCGGCCGATGCTCAGCCGCGTCGCCGAGGTGGTCAACGAGCTGAAAAACAATCCGCCGCCTCTGCCGGTCGACGAAATCGCCGAAGCGATCCAGTTCCTCGATTGGCTGCGGGCCAATAATTTCACGTTCCTCGGCCTGCGCGATTACGTCTTGCGCAATAACGAGCTGGTCCCGGTGCCTGAGAACAGTCTCGGCATCATGCGGTCGCCGGAGATGCGGGTGCTCAAGCGCGGCAAGGACCTTCTTGAATACACGCCGGAGATCATGGCCTTCCTGAAGGAGCCGAAGCCGCTGATCATCGCCAAGGCGAACGTGCACTCGCTGGTGCACCGGCGCGTCTATCTCGATTACATCGGCGTCAAGCGCTACGACGCCTCCGGCCAGCTCGCCGGCGAATTCCGCATCGTCGGCCTGTTCACGTCGACCGCTTATACGCGGCCGGCGCGCAGCATTCCCTATCTGCGGCGCAAGCTTGCCGCGGTCGAGCAGCGTGCCGGCTTCGATCCGAACAGCCATTCCGGCAAGGCACTTGCCAATGTCGTCGAGCACTATCCGCGCGACGAGCTGTTCCAGGTCGACGATGACACGCTGTACAATTTCGCGCTGACGATTCTGCAGCTCGACGAGCACCCGCGCGTGCGCGTGCTGGCCCGGCGCGACCGTTTCGACCGCTTCGTCTCGGTGATCGTGTACGTGCCGCGCGAGCGCTACGACAGCCGCATCCGGCTCGCCATCGGCCATTATCTGGCCGAGGCCTTTGCCGGCCATGTCTCGGCGTTTTATCCGTCGTTTCCGGAAGGGCCGCTGGCGCGCGTCCACTTCATCATCGGCCGCAGTGGCGGCGAGACGCCGAATGTCGAGCGCGCGACGCTGGAGAAATCGGTCACCGACATCGTGCGGACCTGGACCGACAAGTTCTCCGACGCGCTCGGCCAGGTCTATCCGCGCGACAAGGTCGATGCGCTGATCCAGAAATACGGCGGCGCGTTTTCCGACGGCTACCGCGAGGCCTATCAGGCGACCGCCGCGGTCGACGATTTGCGGCTAATCGAGGGGCTCACCGCGGAACGCCCGCTCAGCGTCGTGTTCTACCGCCGGGCCGAGAAAGAGCCCCGCGCCATCGGCCTCAAGGTCTGGAGTCATGGCCGGCCGCTGCCGCTGTCGGAACGCGTTCCGGTCCTGGAAAACATGGGTTTTCGCGTTGTCGACGAGCGCACGTTTCTGGTCGAGCCTGGCGCCGGTGGCAGCGTTTGGCTGCACGACATGCTGCTGGAGGACCGCGACGGCGGCACGATCGACCTCGACGCGCTGAAGAGCCGCCTCGAGGTGGCGTTCCTGATGGTGCTGCGCGGCGTCGCCGAGAATGACGGGCTGAACGCGCTGGTGCTGGCGGCCGGGTTGATGTGGCGCGACGTCGCGCTGATCCGCACGATTTCGCGGTTCCTGCGCCAGATCAGGGTGGCCTATTCGCAGGATTATATTTCGGCGACGCTGACCAAGCACGCCGCCATTGCGCTGGAAATTGTCCGGCTGTTCCACGGCCGCTTCAATCCGGAGCACAAGGCGGAGGATCGCAAGGCTTTCGACGCCGAAGTCGTCGCCGGCATCGAAACGCTGCTCGAGAAGGTCGACAGCCTCGACGAAGACCGCATCATCCGCCAGTTCATCAATGCGGTGCAGTCGGCGCTGCGCACCAATTTCTATCAGCTCGATGCCGGCGGCCAGCCGAAGGCGCTCATCGCGATCAAGTTCGAGAGCGGCAAGCTGACCGACCTGCCGCTGCCGCGGCCGCTCTATGAGATTTTCGTCTATTCGCCGCGGGTCGAAGGCGTCCACATGCGGTTCGGCAAGGTGGCGCGCGGCGGCATTCGCTGGTCCGACCGGCCGCAGGATTTCCGCACCGAGATCCTCGGCCTGGTCAAGGCGCAGCAGGTCAAGAACGCCGTCATCGTGCCGGTCGGCGCCAAGGGCGGCTTCGTGCCGAAGCTGATGCCGAAGTCGCCGACCCGCGAGCAATTCCAGGCCGAAGGCGTCGCCTGCTACAGATTGTTCATCGGCACGCTGCTCGACATCACCGACAATATCAGTCCCGACGGCAAGATCCTGCCTCCGGCCAACGTGGTGCGGCACGATGCGGACGATCCCTATCTCGTCGTTGCCGCCGACAAGGGCACCGCGACGTTCTCCGATATCGCCAATGCGCTTTCCGCCGAGCACAATTTCTGGCTCGACGATGCCTTCGCGTCCGGCGGCTCGGCCGGCTACGACCATAAGGCGATGGGCATCACCGCGCGCGGCGCCTGGGAGTCGGTGAAGCGGCATTTCCGCGAAATGGATATCGATATCGGCAAGATGCCGTTTTCGACCGTCGGCGTCGGCGACATGTCGGGCGACGTGTTCGGCAACGGCATGTTGCGCGAGAAAACCACGCGGCTGCTGGTGGCGTTCGATCACCGCGACATCTTCATCGACCCCAATCCCGATCCGGCGAAAAGCTTCGAGGAGCGCGCGCGGTTGTTCGCGCTGCCGCGATCGAGCTGGCAGGACTACAACAAGAGCCTGATCTCGGAAGGCGGCGGCGTCTATTCGCGCTCGCACAAGGAAATCACCCTGAGCCCGCAGGCGCGCGCTCTGATCGGGCTGCCGGAGAAGGTGACGCCGCAGCAATTGATGCGCGCGGTCCTGCAAATGCCGGTCGATCTGTTGTGGTTCGGCGGCATCGGCACCTATATCCGCGCCTCCAGCGAAAATGACAGCGATGCCGGCGACCGCGCCAATGATGCGATCCGCATCACGGCGGCGCAGCTCAAGTGCAAGGTGATCGGCGAGGGCGCCAATCTCGGCATGACCCAGCGCGGCCGCGTCGAAGCGGCGATGGCCGGGGTGCGGCTCAACACCGACGCGATCGACAATTCGGCCGGCGTCAACACCTCCGACGTCGAGGTGAATATCAAGATCGCCTTCAGCCAGCCGGTGCGTGCCGGGCAACTGACGATCGCGCAGCGCAACGAGCTGCTCACCGCCATGACCGACGAGGTGGCGCAGCTGGTGTTGCGCAATAACTACCTGCAAACGCTGGCGCTTTCGCTGGCGCAGCGGCGTGGCCTCGAGGACATGGGCTTCCAGCAGCGGCTGATGCAGACGCTCGAATCGCGCGGCCTGCTCGACCGTAATGTGGAATTCCTGCCCGACGACATGACGCTGGCCGAGCGGCGCAAGCGAAACGTGGCGCTGACGCGCCCGGAGCTTGCCGTGCTGCTGGCTTACGCCAAGCTTACGCTCTACAGCGACCTGCTCGATTCGACGGTGCCGGACGATCCCTATCTCGGCCGCGAACTGGGCCGCTATTTCCCCAAGCTGATGAGCGTGCGTTTCCCGGACGCGCTGCAAAGTCATCGGCTGCGGCGCGAGATCATCGCCACTCAGCTCGCCAATTCGATGATCAATCGCGGCGGCCCGACGCTTTTGGTGCGGATCGCCGATCAGACCGGCGCGGGCGCCGAGGCGATTGCCTTCGCCTTCGCCGCCGTCCGCAACAGCTACGACATGCCGGCGCTTTACGACGAGATCAATACACTCGACAACAAGATACCCGGCGCGCTGCAATTGTCGCTTTACGCCGCGGTGGAGAACCTGCTGCTCGACCGGCTGGTCTGGTTCCTGCGCAATGTCGACCTCAAGCAAGGCCTCGCCGGGATCGTCGAGCACTATCGCGACGGCATCACGCAGGTCGCCGCCGCGCTCGATGGCGCGTTGTCGAAGGACGGCATCGCGGCGCGCGCCGCGCGCGAGGAAGGCTTGATCAAGGCCGGCATCGCTCTGGGTCTGGCCCGGCGGCTCGCCAATCTGCCGGAGCTGCGTCACGCGACCGACATCGTCACGGTTGCCGATCAGGCCAAGCGCCCGATTGCGGAAGTGACGACGACCTATTTCGCCGCCGAGGCGTTGTTCCGGCTCGACCGCGTCACCGGCGCGGCGGGCGATATCGCGGTGGTGGATTACTTCGACCGGCTGGCGCTCGATCGCGCGCTCGATTCGATCGGCGACGCCGAGCGGCGGCTGACCGCGGCGATGGTCGGCAATGGCGCGACCGGAGCCGGCGCGGTCGAGCAATGGGTGCAGCCGCGGCACGCCGAGGTCGAGCGCATCCGCGCCGCGATCCACGAGATCGCCGGCTCGGGGCTCACGGTGTCGAAGCTGTCGGTGGCGGCGAGCCTGCTCGGCGATCTGGCCAGGAACTGACTACTCGATCAGTCCGCAAGCGATGCGGCCGCCGGCGTCGCCGGTCGGATCGGTCTTGTAGTCGTCTTTGCCCGCGTGAATGATCAGGGCGGTGCCGTTCGGGCCGTACAGCGAATTCGGCTTGCCCTTCTCCAGCGTCACCGAGTCGTTGACGATTTCGACCGCGAGCGTGCCGTCGGCCGGAATGTGCAGGTTCGGCATGTCCCCGGCGTGATGGCCTTCCATGGCCATCAGGCCATGCTTCTTGCTGTCGGGATTGAAATGGCCGCCGGCCGTGGTGAATGGCGGCTCGCATTTGCCGACGCCGTGAACGTGGAACGCGTGCTCGCCGGCCGGCAGTCCCTTGACCGACAATCTGATCAGCACGCCCGCCGGCAATTGCACGAGCTCGGCGGTGCCGACCTCCTTGCCGTCGGTATTCTTCAGCGTCGATTTCGCGGTCTGCGCTGCGGCCTGCTGGCTTGCCAAAGCGAGAACTGAAAGCGCGATAACAACGATGAATTTCATGACGTTTCTCCCGGCTGGGTGAGCCCTTGTTGGACGCTCGTTCATTGCGACGCTAGTCCAGCGCCGGGCGGTCAGCAATCGGCGGAAAAGGCCGGTTTTAATGGCGGAAATGCCGGGTTCCGGTGAACACCATGGCGATGCCGTGGTCGTCGGCGGCCTTGATCACCTCATCGTCGCGCATCGAGCCGCCGGGCTGAATAACCGCGGTGGCGCCGGCCTCGATCGCGACCAGCAACCCGTCGGCGAACGGGAAGAAGGCGTCCGACGCGACCACCGAGCCTTTGGTCAAGGGTGCAGCCAGCTTCAGTTCCTTCGCGGCGTCCTGCGCCTTCAGCACGGCGATCCGCGCCGCATCGACCCGGCTCATCTGTCCCGCGCCGACGCCGACCGTCGCGGCATCCCTGGCATAGACGATGGTGTTTGACTTGACGTGCTTGGCGACGCGAAACGCGAAGCGCAGGTCGCGCAATTCCGCCTCGCTCGGCGCGCGCCTGGTCACGGTTTTGAGCTGCATCTCGTCGACCACGGCATTGTCGCGCGACTGCACCAGCAGCCCGCCGGCAACCGACTTGACCTGCCAGCCCGAGGCGCGCGGATCGGGCAGGCCGCCGGCCAGCAGCAGCCGCAGATTCTTCTTGGCGCCGACGATTCTGATCGCGTCGTCGTCGGCGTCCGGCGCGATGATGACCTCGGTGAAGATCTCGGTGATGGCTTTCGCCGCCGCGGCGTCGAGCTTGCGGTTGAGCGCGACGATGCCGCCGAACGCCGACACCGGATCGCAGCGCAGCGCCTTCGCGTAGGCGTCGGCGAGATCGGTGCCTTCCGCCACGCCGCAGGGATTGGCGTGCTTGACGATGACGCAGGCCGCGGTGCGCGCCGGATCGAATTCGGCGACGCACTCATAGGCGGCGTCGGTATCGTTGAGGTTGTTGTAGGACAGCTGCTTGCCCTGCGCCTGCCTCGCGGTGGCGACGCCGTAGCGTTCGACCGGCGCGCGATAGAACGCCGCGCTCTGGTGCGGGTTCTCGCCGTAACGCAGCGTCTCTGCCAATTTGCCGCCGAAGGCACGGTAGTCCGGCGTCGGATCGTGCAGCAGATCGGCGAACCAGTTGGCGATCGCCGCGTCATAGGCGGCGGTGCGGGCATAGGCCTTCGCCGCGAATTTCTTGCGCAAGGCCGGCGTAGTCGCGCCGCTGTGCTGCGTGAGATCGGCCAGCACAATGGCGTAGTCCGCGGGCTCAACGACGACCGTGACGTCGGCATGATTCTTGGCGGCGGCGCGGATCATAGCCGGGCCGCCAATGTCGATATTTTCGATGCAGTCTTCGTAGGACGCGCCCTTCGCGACCGTGGCTTCGAACGGGTAAAGATTCACCACCAGCAGATCGATCGGCTTGATGCCGTGTTGCGCCATCGCGTCGGCGTGCTGCTTGTTGTCGCGGATCGCCAGCAGGCCGCCGTGCACCTTCGGATGCAGCGTCTTGACCCGGCCATCCATCATTTCGGGGAAGCCGGTCAGTTCGGCGACGTCCATGACCGTGAGGCCGGCGTCTTTCAACGCCTTGGCGGTGCCGCCTGTCGAGACCAGGTCGATGCCAAGCCCCGCGAGCGCGCGGGCGAAATCGATCAATCCGGTCTTGTCGGACACCGACAGCAGGGCGCGGCGAATGCGGCGGGGCTGATCGCTCATGTCACGCCATATCCACCGACATCGGCTCCGATTTCAAGGCATCTGACGCGGTGTTCACAGCGGCAGTTCCGGCTCGTCGCTGCGGATTTCGCGGCGGCTCTGGGCGGTGCGCGGCGAATGGGTGAACGACCATTGGATCTTCGGCTGGGTCCGCGCGTGGCCATAGATCACCATCTGAACGGTGCGCCGCGGGCCGTCGGGACCCGCGAGATAGACGCTTTCCTCGATCTCGACCGCATCCTCGTAGGCGTTGAAGGTCCAGACATCGCGGTCCGCCAGCGTCAGCATGACGCCGTGACGGTCAGTCAACCGGTTGGCCTTCACCAGCGGGTGCAGATGGAAGCGGATGGCGAATTCGTCGGGGGCGTGCGGCGACAGCTTGTCGCCGCGGGCGGGGGTGAACGAATCCTCGCCGGACAGGGTCTCGCCATCGGGCGACAGCGTCAGCGCGCGGTGATGGATGATATTGAAGGGCCGGGCGTAGCCGTCATGCCGGGTTTGCAGCAGCGTGCCGTCGGCCGTTTCTTCGCGGGTCGCGCCGATCTCGCGCGGGCCGCTGATGATCGGGATGCCCCATAACAGACGCCGCAAGCCGCTGGCTTCGAGAAACCGGCAGGATGACGCCTCGTTGACGGTGACGGTCGAATGCGCCGGCGTCGCGCGCGCCACCTGCCGCCAGGTCTCGCGGTTCATCGCCGGCAGGCCGCAATTGACCACCAGCCGATGCTGCTTCCACGACAACTCGAACGACAGGGCGCCGGCATGGGCTTCCTGGCTCACCGACATTGGCGGCGGCCGGCCGGTGTCCATCAGGATCAGGGTGTTCTCGGCCTCGAGCCGCTGGTAGCCGGAGTGCGGCGCATTGGCGACCGGCACGCCACGCGCGTCGTCATAGGCCAGCACGGTGGCCAGCAGATCGACCGTGGTTGGTCCCATGCCATTGAACAGCGCGAAATTGCCGTCGCCATGGCGGAAGAAGCGCAGCATCGGCATGATGCGGTCGATCGCATTGTTGAGACCGGCCGGCGGCGCGACGTTGCGGTGGGTGAACAGCTGCCGCAGCGGCAGCAGATCCAGCAGCAGCTCGATCAGCACGCCCGGATTGCGGCTGATATGCCCGCCGTCCGGCAGCACCTGGCGGCCGAGCTCGTCGACCAGCCGCCGCGAGGCGGCGCGCAAATAGCGCGATTGGTGCTGCATGCACAGCGCGGCGAAGCACAGCGCGATCATGGCCTGCAGCCGCGGCAGGCCGTCGCGCGATTGTGTCGCGGCGATCCGCAGGTAACGCACCTGCCGGGTCAGGCTGCGGATGAAGCGGCGATAGAAACGGACGTCGGCGTCCTGCAGGATCAGCGGCGCCTGCGACAGCCACGAAATGATCCGTCGCGACAGGATGTCGCTGCGCCAGCCCAGCGGGTGCCAGCGGCCTTGCAGGTTGATCCAGTCGTCGACCAGCGAACGGGCATTGGCGCGGGTGATCGCGCTGTCGGCGGCGCGCAGATGGCGCAGCCAGGCGAAGCCGAGCAGCGTCGCGGCCCATTCGTCCGACGGCGGCGTCATCTCGAACGGTGACCGGCGGTCGCAGATCACCACCTTGCCGCTGAAGGCGAAACGTCCGGCATAGATCTCGCTGGCGCGGGTCGCGTCGGCGGTGCGCAATTCCTGCGGCGCGATGACGAGGCGCTCATTGCCGGAGCCGCCGAGACGCCAGCGCAGCAGCGGATGCGCGCGGAAGCCGCCGGCCACGCCTTTCACGGCACGGCCGGCAATGAACACGGAGAGCTTGGCCCGCTCCGCGATCGAAATCCGCATCATGAAGGCGATCGTCCCCGCTGCGGCGGACCAATTCTTATGGCCCGCCAGCACGATAGCGAAGGGGGGCGAGTCGGCCAATACGCGCCGGCAGCAGGGTTTCCGCTCAAATCCGGCTCAATCGCGCCGCGAAGAAGCCGTCGAGACCGGCCCAGCGCGGGTCGGGGTCGGGCAGATGCAGCGGCAGCGTGCGCAGGTCGCCGGCCGCATTGACGAATTCGGCGTGACCGGACACCTCAGCGGCCTCGATCGGCCGGCGCACCACGCGCGACTCGCGGGCGAGCAAGTCGGCGATCTGTTGCTCGCCTTCCTCGGGCTCGAGCGAGCAGACGCAATAGATCAAGGTGCCGCCCGGCCTGGTCAGTTCGACCGCGCGGTCGAGCAGCCGCTTCTGCAAGGCCGCAAGCGACGCGATGTCGGCTTCCGATTTGAGCCACGGCACATCGGGATGTCGGCGGATCGTGCCGGTCGAGGAGCATGGCGCGTCGAGCAGCACCGCGTCGAATGGCGCCGCCTGCCAGTCGGCGACATCGGCGACGACAATCTCGGCCGACAGGCCCAGCCGGTTGAAATTATCGCGCAGCCGCGCCAGCCGCTGCGGCGATCGATCGACCGCCGTCACCAGCGCGCCGGCCTGCGCCAATTGCGCGCTCTTGCCGCCGGGCGCGCCGCACAGGTCGGCGACGCGAAGGCCGCGGATGTCGCCGAACAGCCGCGCCGGAATGGCGGCGGCGGCGTCCTGGATCCACCAGGCGCCTTCGTGAAAGCCGGGCAGCAATGAAATCGCGCCATGCGCCAATGTGCGCACCGAGCCGGTCGGCACGACGCGGCCATGCATATGCTCGGCCCATTCCTGCGCATTGTCCTTGACGGTGACGTCGAGCGCCGGCTCCTCGCCATTGGCCGCGGCGATGGCGCGGGCAACGTCCTTGCCATAGGCGCGGGTCCAGCGCGTCAGCAGCCATTCCGGCGTATCGCGCTTCGGGTTCGGCATCACCGGCGTCGCGGCGCGCTGCGTCACCCGCCGCAGCACCGCGTTGACCAGGCCGCCATAGCGCGCGGCGCGGCGGTCGGCCTGCGCCAGCCGCACCGACAGATCGACGGCGGCGTGGTCGGGAACTTCGAGCCAGAGAATTTGCGCAGCGCCGAGCAACAGGATCGTCTCGGTGCGCGGGGCGTCGGCGGGAAATCCGCGCTCAAGGAACTCGCCCAGCAGATGCCGCAGCGTGCCGAGGCGGCGCAGCACGGTGCCGACCAGCCGCCGCATCAGGGCGCGGTCGCGCTCCGGCAGCGTCGCCAGCGCCGGATGGACGCCCTTGCCGGACAATTGCTCGTCGAGCGGCACCCTGCGCCGCAGCACGCCGTCGAGGATGTCGGCGGCGATTCGGCGGGCGGCGAGACCCGGCACCTCGGTTTGCGTCATTGTGCGCGGTCGCGCCATGGATCGATCATTGCCATGAATTATGGCCTTGGCACGAATTTATTCGCATTTTCTTCGATAAACCGGAAGCCGCACGAAATCTCGCGGCCTGCGAAGATTGCGCTTGCGAATCACTTGCTCTTGTATAAAGTCCTAGGACTATGCTCCTAGTGCAACCACGCTCTCTGGGCTTGCCGCGGCACGGCACCGCGCTGTTGACCGCCGCGGCGATCTTTGCCGCCGGCCTGACGCTCGGCGCCGTGATCGGCCCCGGCCTGGCGACCCGCGCTTCATCCCCGCCGGCTGCCGCCCCGGCGCCCGCGACCTTGCGCGCGGCCTATCCGGCCGAGGTGGTGCGGGTCATTGACGGCGACACTTTCGAAGCCCGGGTCCGGGTTTGGCCGGGCATGGAGGCCACGACGCGGGTGCGGCTGCGCGGCATTGACGCGCCCGAGATGAAGGCGCGCTGCGAGGACGAAAGGGTGCAGGCGGTGGCGGCGCGCGACGCGCTGGCGCGCATGCTGGCCGAAGGCGCGATCGGCATCAGCAATGTCGGGCAGGACAAATATGGCGGCCGGGTCGACGCCGATGTCTCGACCGGCAAGACCGCAAACGTCTCAGGCGCGCTGCTCGATCTCGGACTGGCGCGCCGCTACGACGGCGGCCGGCGCGAGAGCTGGTGCGCCGCGCCGCGCTGAGGCGTCCGATCTCGATTACTGCAGGACGAAGACCGGCGTGCCGAGCGCGACGCGCCCGTAGAGATCGACGATGTCCTGATTGAACATCCGGATGCAGCCGTGGGAGACGTAATGGCCGATCGAGGACGGATCGTTGGTGCCGTGGATCGCGTAATTGCCGCGATCGAGGCCGAGCACCGCTTCGCCCATCGGATTGTTCGGCGCGCCGCCAGGGATCACCGGCGGTAGATTTGGATTGGCGCGCCAGATGTCGAGCGGCGGCCCCCAGGACGGACGCACCAGCTTGCGCGCGACGAAGGCGCGGCCATGCCAGGCCATACCGGCCTTGCCGACACCGACCGGGTAGCGCAGCGCCTGCCCGTTGCCCATCATGTAATAGAGCTGACGCTCATGCGTGACGACGACGATGCTGCCGCTCGGATAGCCGCCGAACGGCACCACTTCGCGCGCCGGCGCCGAGCTCGCGACAAACGGCAAAAGCAGGAGAGCCAGCGCGACGGCGCGCCGGATCATGCGCGCCGGGACGATCATTGCTCGACGACGACCGGGGTGCCGACCGACACCATGCTGAACAGCTTCTTGATGTCGGCGTTGTACATGCGGATGCAGCCATGCGAGACGTAGCCGCCGACCGACCCCGGATTATTGGTGCCGTGGATGGCGTATTCACCATTGCGCATGGTCAGCGCGGCGACGCCCATCGGATTGTTCGGAGCGCCGCCCGGAATGATCGGCGGTGTGCCGGAGCGATTCCATAAGGCTGGCGGCGCCTGCCAGGCCGGCGCGATGTATTTCGCCTCGATCGTGGCGTGACCGTGCCAGCTCCAGCCTTTCTTGCCGACACCGACCGGGAAGCTGATCCTGCGGCCGTCCTCGGTGACATAATAAAGCCGACGCTCGCCGGTCCTGACAATGATGGTGCCCGGCGCATAACCCGACCCGCGCGGCGCCGAATGTGCCGCTGCTGCGAGCAACGCGCCGCCGACCACGATCAGTAAAAATAAGATCAGACGCTTGAACATTGGCCCACCCGCATGCCCTTTGGTGCGGGCCGATGATAAACGCTCGCCGGGAAGCGTCAGTGGAAAGCTATTATTAGCGTAAATGCCGATTAAAGCTTTTTATCCTTTGTTCCGTTGCGCCCAGGAGAGGCCGTTTATGGGCCCTTTTCAGCGCGTTTGTTCTGCCGGTTGCTGACGAGATCGTCGACCACGGCGGGGTCCGCCAGGGTCGAGGTGTCGCCGAGATTCTTGAACTCATCCTCGGCGATCTTGCGCAGGATGCGCCGCATGATCTTGCCGGAGCGGGTCTTCGGCAGGCTCGGCGCGAACTGGATCAGATCGGGCGAGGCGATCGGCCCGATCTCCTTGCGCACCCAGGCCACCAGTTCCTTGCGCAAGCCTTCGGTGGCTGTTTCGCCGGCCATCAGGGTGACATAGGCGTAGATGCCCTGGCCCTTGATGTCGTGCGGATAGCCGACCACGGCGGCCTCCGACACTTTCGGATGCGCGACCAGCGCGCTCTCGACTTCCGCGGTCCCCATGCGGTGGCCGGCGACGTTGATCACGTCATCGACACGGCCGGTGATCCAGTAATAGCCGTCGGCGTCGCGGCGACAGCCGTCGCCGGTGAAATACTTGTTCTTGTAGGTCGAGAAATAAGTCTGCTCGAACCGCTGGTGGTCGCCATAGACCGAGCGCATCTGGCCCGGCCAGGAATCGGCGATGCAGAGATTGCCGCTGCAGGCGCCTTGGAGCGTGTTGCCGTCGGCGTCGACGATCTCCGGCCTGATGCCGAAGAACGGCAAGGTCGCCGAGCCGGGCTTGAGCCTGGTCGCGCCGGGCAGCGGCGTGATCAGGATGCCGCCGGTCTCGGTCTGCCACCAGGTATCGACGATCGGGCAACGATCGTCGCCGACCACGCGGTGATACCATTCCCAGGCTTCCGGATTGATCGGCTCGCCGACCGAGCCGAGCAGGCGCAGCGACTTGCGCGAGGTTTTCTTCACTGGCGCGTCGCCGGCCTGCATCAAGGCGCGGATCGCGGTCGGCGCGGTGTAGAACGTGTTGACCTTGTGCTTGTCGATGACGTCCCAGAACCGCGAATTGCTCGGATAGTTCGGCACGCCTTCGAACATCAGCGTGGTCGCGCCATTGGAAAGCGGCCCATAGAGAATGTAGCTGTGTCCGGTGACCCAGCCGACGTCGGCGGTGCACCAGTAGATGTCGCCATCGTGATAGTCGAACACGTATTGATGCGTCATCGAGGTGTAAACCAGATAGCCGCCGGTGGTGTGCAGCACACCCTTCGGCTTTCCGGTCGAGCCTGAGGTGTAGAGGATGAACAGCGGGTCCTCGGCGCTCATCTCCTCGCACGGGCAATCGGCCGGCACGGTCTTGGCGACGTCATCGTAAAAGACGTCGCGGCCGGCCTTCATATTGACGGCGGCATTGGTGCGCTTGACGACGATGACGCTGGTGACGCCGCCGGCCTTGTCGCAGGCAGCGTCGACATTGGCCTTGAGCGGAATCTTGCGGCCGCCGCGAATGCCTTCATCGGCGGTGACGATCACCGCCGATTTACAGTCCTCGACCCGGCCGGCGATCGAGTCCGGCGAGAAGCCGCCGAACACCACGGAATGAATCGCGCCGATCCGCGCGCAGGCCAGGATCGCATAGGCCGCTTCGACGATCATCGGCAGGTAGATGGTGACGCGGTCGCCCTTCTTGACGCCCTGCTTCTTGAGGACGTTGGCCCACTTCTGCACCTCGGCGTGCAATTCCTTGTAGGTGATCGCCTTGGCGTCCTTCGGGTCGTCGCCTTCCCAGATGATTGCGGTCTGGTTGCCGCGCTTGGCGAGATGGCGGTCGACGCAATTGAAGCAGGCATTGAGCTTGCCGTCCTCGAACCATTTGATCGAGACGTTGCCGGGGGCGAAGGAGGTGTTCTTCACCTTGGTGAAGGGCTTGATCCAGTCGATGCGCTTGGCCTGCTCGCCCCAGAATGTGTTCGGATCCTTCACCGAGGCTGCGTACATCGCGTTGTACTTCGCGCTATCGACATAGGCGCGCTTCGCCCAGTCGGACGGCACGTCGTAGATCTTGTCTTCGGACATCGCACTTCCTCCCGCGGACGCCGGTTGAGACCGCGCCCTTTGTTAGCGCCCGATTATGCGCCGCCGCTTTGATCTCCGACAAGTCACGAAACGTGCCACTTTAGTGGGGTTTCGTGCGCTAGACGCCCAGTCCGCCGACAATGGCGCCGATAATGACGAGCGCGCCGAGCCAATGCCCGGCGTCGATCACGGTCAGCAGCGGGCGCCGCATCGCATAGGCATTGTTGACGGCGATGGTCGTCAGCACGAAGCCGAGCCAGCACAGCGCGCCGGCAATGGCGCCTTGCCGCGCGGTGGAGAAGCCCGAATGCACCATGATGCCGGACAACGCCGCCGCCATCACGATTTCGGCGATGAACGACAGCACGAACGGAATCGACTTTGCCGCGGCTGATTTGCCGGCATTTTCGGTCTGGAGCATGGCCTTGGTCTTGCCCTGTGACGCGACCCAGATGTTGCCCAGCAGGCCGTAGTAGATTCCGCCGAACAGCCAGGCCGCCACCGCCGCGAGCAGAACGGCCGTCATGTTGTGCGGTTGCATCATTGCAGTTCTCCTACTTCAGTCCGCCCATCTTGCACACCAGCTTCCACTCCGCATCCGTGACCGGCTGCACCGACAGCCGAGAATATTTGATCAGCGCCATGTCCTTGAGCTTGGGCTCCTTCTTGATTGTTTCGAGCGTCACCGGCGTCGGCATGGCCGCGACGCCCTTGAGGTCGACCACGACCCAGGGCTCGCCGGCTTTCGCGGTTGGATCGGGATAGGCCTCGCGTACGATCTCGGCGATGCCGGCGATCTCCTTGCCGACATTGGAATGATAGAAGAAGGCGCAGTCGCCTTTCTTCATTTTCATCAGATTGAGCTTGGCGGTGTGGTTGCGCACTCCGGTCCAGGCTTCGCCCTTGGCGCCTTTCTTCATTTGCTGGTCGAACGACCAGACCTCGGGTTCGGACTTGATCAGCCAGTATGCCATGTCATTCGGCCTTGAACGGCCGGGTCAGCAGGGAGTCGATCGCCGCATCGACGTTGAGCTTGCCCTCCAGCACCGCGGCGATTGCTTCGCTGATCGGCATTTCGACTTTTTGCTCGCGCGCCATTTCGAGCAGCACCGGCGCGGTGAAGGCGCCTTCCGCGAGCTTGCCGCCGCCGGCCTTGTCCGGCGCGATGCCCTTGGCCAGATCGACGCCGAACGAAAAATTGCGTGACTGCGGGCTGGAGCAGGTCAGCACCAGGTCGCCGAGGCCCGACAGGCCGGTCAGCGTTTCCGGTTGCGCGCCAAAGGCCTTGCCGAATCGTACCAACTCGGCGAAGCCGCGGGTGATCAGCGCCGCGGCGGCGCTGGCGCCGAGCCCGCGTCCGGCGACGATGCCGGCCGCGATCGCCAGCACATTCTTGGCCGCGCCGCCGATCTCGACGCCGCGCACGTCAGTCGAATGATAGGGCCGGAAGGTCGCCGAGCCGAGCGCGTGCGCGAGCTGCTTTGCTATATTGGCATCGCGCGCCGCCAGCGTCACCGCGGTCGGCAATCCGCGCGCGACATCGGCGGCAAAGCTCGGCCCGGACAGGATCGCCGGCGTCGCGTTCGGCGCGCATTCGGCGACGATCTCGGTCATGAATTTGTGGCTGCCGTGCTCAATGCCTTTGGCGCAGACCACGACCGGCATGCCGTCGCCGATCCGCGAGTTCAGCGACGTGACGACGGCGCGGGTGGCTTGCGCCGGCACCACCAGCAGAATGGCATCCGGCCGCTTCGCCGGCATGAGATCGCGCGTCACCTCGACGCTGTCACTGATGCGGTAGCCGGGCAGGAACCGGCTTTCCCGCTTGGTCGCGAGACTGTCGGCGTTTGCCGCATCGTGCTCCCACAACGTCACCTTGCGGCCGGCGCGGACGGCGGTTTCCGCCAGCGCGGTGCCCCAGGCGCCGCCGCCAAGCACGGCGATGCGTTCGATGCTCATTTATAGGCCGCGGTTTTTGTCATCAGCCGGCCCTGCGCGGCGGCGACCTCGTCGAGTGGCCAGCGCGCGCGCGGCGCGACGTCGAGCGTGTCGGTCAGCCCGAGCGCGAGCCGTTCGGCGCCTGCCCAGGCGATCATCGCGCCGTTGTCGGTGCACAGCTCAAGCGGCGGCGCCACCACGACGGTGCCGACCTCAAAGGCGAGGCGGTGCAGCACCTTGCGGATCGCCAGATTGGCGGCGACGCCGCCGGCGGCGACCAGCGCGGTCGGCGCGCCGAATTTGCCGCGGAATATCTTGAGGCCGGCGCGCAGCCGGTCGAGCACGACATCGACCACCGCCTGCTGAAACGAGGCGCACAGGTCGGCGACGTCCTGATCGGTCAGCGGCGCGATCTTCTCGGCTTCGAGCCGCAACGCGGTCTTGAGGCCGGACAGCGAGAAATTGGCGTCCTGGCGTCCGCTCATCGGCCGCGGCAGCGCAAAGCGGCTGGCATCGCCCTTGGCGGCTTCCTTCTCGACCTGCGGGCCGCCCGGATAGCCGAGGCCAAGGAGCTTTGCGGTCTTGTCGAAGGCCTCGCCGATGGCGTCGTCCACCGTGGTGCCGATGCGCACATAGTCGCCGACGCCGCGCACTGCGAGCACCTGAGTATGGCCGCCGGACGCGAGGAACAGGCAATAGGGAAACAGCGTCGCGTCGGTCAACCGCGCGGTCAGCGCATGGGCTTCGAGGTGATTGACCGCGATCAGCGGCTTGTCGTTGACCAGCGCGATGGCCTTGGCGGTGGTCAGTCCGACAATGACGCCGCCGATCAGGCCCGGTCCGGCCGCGGCGGCGACGCCGTCGAGATCGCTGAAGGTCTTGCGCGCCTCGCTCATGGCGCGGGTGATGACATGATCAATCGCCTCGACATGGGCGCGGGCGGCGATTTCAGGCACCACGCCGCCGAACGCGGCATGCTCGGTGACCTGCGACAGCACGATATTCGACAGGATCGTGCCGCGGCCGTCCGGGCTGCGCTCGATCACGGCGGCGGCGGTCTCGTCGCAAGTCGTCTCGATGCCGAGAACGATCATTTGCTTTCCAAAGCTCCGGCGCCGTCATTATATGGTGCGCGCGCACGGCGTAACATCGTGAGGTCATATGCCGCAATCCCCGGTTTTACGCATCGGAACGCGCGGCAGCCCGCTCGCTCTGGTGCAGGCGCGCATGGTGCGCGAGCAACTGGCGGCGGCGCTCGGCCGGGCGCCGGACTCGATCGAGCTCACGATCATCCGCACCACCGGGGACGCTATCCAGGACCGGCCATTGGCGGAGGAGGGCGGCAAGGGGCTGTTCACCAAGGAGATCGAGGAGGCGCTGATCCGCGGCGACATCGACCTGGCGGTGCATTCGGCGAAGGACATGCCGACTTTCCTGCCCGCGGGGCTGCTGCTCGCCGGCTGTCTCGAGCGCGAGGATCCGCGCGACGTCTTCATCAGCCACAAGGCGGCCTCGCTGAAGGAGCTGCCACGCGGCGCCAAGGTCGGCACGGCGTCACTGCGGCGACAGGCCATCATGAAACGGGCGCGGCCCGATCTTAATGTCGCGATGATGCGCGGCAATGTTCAGACCCGGCTGCGCAAGCTTGAGGCCGGCGACGCCGACGCGATCATCCTCGCGCTCGCCGGCTTGAAGCGTCTCGGCATCGAGAAATGCGCCACCAAGATCATGAGCGCCGACGAATTCCTGCCGGCGGTCGGGCAGGGCGCGATCGCCATTGAAGCGCGTGAAGATGATGCTGCGACCCGCGCTCTGCTCGCCAGGATCGATGACGCACCCACCTCGACCGCTCTCGCCGCCGAGCGCGCGTTCCTCGCCGCGCTCGACGGCTCCTGCCGCACGCCGATCGCCGGCCATGCCACGATCGACGGCGATATCCTGAATTTTCGCGGGCTGATCGCGCGACCCGATGGCAGTGAAGCGCATGACGTCGCCGCCGCCGGGCCAAGCCGCGAGGCGGTCAATATCGGCGTCGACTGCGCGCGCTCGCTCAAGCAGCGTGCGGCCAGCGGATTCTTTGATTGATGCGAGTCCTAGTCACCCGCCCGCTGCCGGATGGCGAGCGAACCGCCGCCGCCTTGCGGGCGTGTGGGCACGCCGTGCTGCTCGCGCCGTTGATGCAGGTGCGGCCGATCCCGGCGGTGGTCGCCGGCACCTGGTCGGCGGTGATCGTGACCAGCGCCAATGCGCTGGGCGTGCTGTCGCTATCGCAGCTCGCGCCGCTGCTGGACCTGCCGCTGTTCGCGGTCGGCGAGCGTAGCGCCGAAGCCGGCCGCGTCGCCGGGTTTCGCGAGGTGCGCACCACGCTCGGCGATGCCGGCGATCTGGTGCGGCTGGTCGCCGAACGCTACGCCGACCAGACCGCGCCGCATCTTTATCTCGCCGGTGCGGATCGCGCCGCCGATATCGAAGGCGCGCTGGCGCGCCGCGGCATCCCCTGCACGACCGTCGTCGTCTATCGCACCATGACGACCGGCTTTCCGCCCGAATTGATCGGCGCCGTCGAAGCCGGAGAAATCGACGCCGTGCTGCATTTCTCCCGCCGCAGCGCCGAGAATTTCCTCGCCGGCGCCAAGGCCGCGGGACTTCTGGCGGCGGCGCTGGCTCCGCGCCAGCTCTGCATCTCGGCGCAAGTCGCGGAACCGGTCACAAATGCAGGGGGGCAAAACGTCGCTATCGCGCGCCGCCCGGATGAGGCCGCGATGCTTGACCTTCTTGAGCAGGCGCAAGGTTGACGTTGCCGGGCGGGGGTCGTTTGGTTATGCCCTGAGCACGGCGGTCGAATCGTCGAGGAGCCGGATATGGCGGAGGACAAGCGCAGCGCGCCAAATCAGACGCCAGGTCAACGCGCCCGCCGTTCGCGTCCGGCGCCGACCATTGACCTGACCGCGACCGAAGTCGCGGCGAAGCCCGATGTTGCCTCCGACAGTGCGAGCGCGGCAGAACCGGAAGAAGCTGTGACATCGTCCAGCGGCGGGCAGTCAGATGGCGCGACTGCGCCGCCGCGCGCCCCGTCTCATCTCATGGCTCATATCATTACCGGATGCATTGGCGGCGCGGTCGTCGCATTGATCCTGATCGGGCTTTTGCTGTCCGGCACTCTTTCGATCAATTCCGGCGACGGCGCCCTGCGCGCGCAGATCGCGGCGCTGCAGGCCGAATTGCAGACATTCGGCAAGCGCGACACGGTGGCGCCGGTGCGCCAGGCGCTCGACGACATCAAGGCGCGCATCGACAAGGTCGAGCAGGCTGCAAGCAAGCAATCGCCCGACGCGAGTCTTGGCGAGCGTCTCGCCGCGATCGAAAATTCGATGAAGTCGCTCGGCATCGCACTGACCGCGCTCAATCGCCGCAGCGATGAAAACGCCGCAGCGACGACGGCGGCACAGCAGCGCGCCGCCGCCGCCGGCCAATCGGTTGATGCCAGCCAGCAGAAACAGGCCGCCGAGATCGATCCTTTGCGCAAGCGGCTCGACGCGCTCGAGCAGTCCGCCAAAGCGACGCGGGACAAGGTGGCGCAAAACACGGGCGCCGACGCAACCGCGCGCCGCGCTCTGGCGGCGCTGGCGCTGCGCGACGCGGTTGCACAGGGCACCGGCTATTCGGCAGCGCTCGCCGCAGTCAAGGATCTCGGCACCGACCCGCCGATGCTTGCCGCGCTGGAGCCGTTCGCCGCGACCGGCATTCCGTCCGACGCCGCGCTGTCGCGTGAATTGACCGCGCTGCTGCCGAAGATGATCGATGCCGCCGGCGCCGATGCGTCAAAGGCCGGCGGTTTCTTCGAGCGGCTCGAGGCCAATGCGGGTAAGTTGGTGCGGATCCGGCCGGTCGGCGAGCCCGCCGGTGACGATCCGTCTGCCGTGCTCGCGCGCATCGAGGTGAAATTGGCCAATAATGACGCCAGCGGAGCCGCCAGCGGATTATCGCGATTGCCGGCGAAGGTCCGCGCCATCGCCGAGCCGTGGAGCAGGAAGGTCGCGGCGCGCAATGCCGCCATTGCCGCCAGCCGCAAGCTCGCCGCCGACAGCGCCGGCGCGCTCGGCGCGCACTGAAGGGCGAACGAATGGTCCGCGTCGTCGTCTTCCTCGTCACCGCGGCGCTGATCGCGCTCGGCATTGCCTGGTTCGCCGACCGGCCCGGCGAGGTGGCGATCACCTGGCTCGGCTATCGCATCGAAGTCTCGCTGCTGCTCGCCGCCTTTGCGGTCGCGCTGATGGCGGCCTTCGTCATCGCGGTGTGGTCGATCTACCGCGCCATCCTGCGGTCGCCCGACCAGGTTTCGCTGTTCTTCCGCCATCGCCGTGCGATGAAGGGCCATCTTGCGATCACGCGCGGCCTGATCGCGATCGGCGCCGGCGACATGCGCGGCGCGCAGAAATCCGCCGTCGAGGCCGAGCGACTGTCGCCGGGCGATCCGCTGGCGCTGCTTCTCATTGCGCAATCGGCGCAGATGGCTGGCGACCGCATCGCCGCCGAGCGCGCGTTTCGCGACATGACGCGGCGCGGCGAAACCAAGCTGCTCGGCTTGCGTGGCCTTTATATCGAGGCGCAGCGCCGCAACGACGGCAACGCCGCGCGCCTGTTCGCCGAAGAAGCCGCCAAGGCCTCGTCCGGCCTGACCTGGGCCTCGCAGGCCGCGCTCGATTATCGCTGCGCCGAAGCCGACTGGGCCGGCGCCTTGAACGCGCTCGACACCATGAAATCCTCGTTGCCCACCGCGGCCTATCGCCGCGAACGCGCCGTGCTGCTCACCGCCAATGCCATGGCGCTCGAACAACGCGACCCCGACGTCGCGCGCGCGCTGGCGCTCGATGCGGTCAAGCTGGCGCCAGACCTGGTGCCGGCCGCGGTGCTGGCGGGACGCCTGTTGGCGCGCGCCGGATCGCTGCGCAAGGCCGGCAAGGTTCTCGATGCCGCCTGGCGCGCGCAGCCGCATCCCGACATCGCCGCGACTTACGCCAATCTGCGCAGCGGCGATTCGGCGCGCGAGCGGCGCACGCGCGTGAAACGGCTCGCGGATAAAATGCCCGGTCACATCGAGAGCGCGCTGGCGCTGGCATTGGCGGCGCTCGAAGCGCGCGACTTTTCGGCCGCGCGCGCTGCCCTGGCGGATTATCTGCCGTCGCCGACGCGGCGCGTCGCCAGCCTGATGGCTGATATCGAAGAGGCTGACGGCGATGTCGGACGCTCGCGCGAGTGGATGGCGCGGGCGATGCGCGCCGCGCCCGATCCGGCCTGGACCGCCGACGGCGTCGTCAGTGAGCACTGGCTGCCGGTGTCGCCGGTCAGCGGCCGGCTCGACGTCTTCCAATGGAAAGTGCCGCTGGCCGAGATCGGCGTCGAACGCCCGATCATCGAACCGGACAAGATCGCTCCGCCGGAGGACAAGGCGCCGCCCGTGCCCGTGGAAGCTGCGGTGGCGGAACCGCCGAAGCCGCCGTCGCGCCGCCGGTCATCCGCCAAGGTCGCAGCTGAACGGCCGGTCGAGGCGGTGATCCCGCTGGTCCATGCGCCTGACGATCCCGGCCCGGACGTGGCGCCGGAGGAAGACCCCCTGGAGCCGTTGCCCGAACCGTCCCCGTCGGCAGCGGGCGCCTGGGACCGGATTCGTCAGTTGTTCCGCTAGCGGCAGCCGGCCATCGATTGCTTGCAAAGCGCGGTCCGCGCCTCTATCAGAGGCGCCATTCAGCGCCGGCGTAGCTCAGCGGTAGAGCATCCGCTTCGTAAGCGGGGGGTCGGGGGTTCAATCCCCTCCGCCGGCACCACGTCTCTCACAATCGCAAGTCGATCGATCGGTATTCCGGCAAAGCCGAAATGCATCGCTGCGTATTCCGTGTGCCGAGTTACGTGCGGCAACACATTTCCTGCCGCGCGGACAGGCGGCGCGTTTGTCCGATCCATACATCGGAAGTCAGCGAAACTGCCGATACGGTTATTTATTTGATAATCGCGAGCCTGAAGCGGAACTTGCAAATTGCGACATTCGCCTCGGACATGACCCGCCGAGTTTAAATTGTTCGAGGATGTACCATTGGCGCGCCATATTGCTGGGATCGCAGCCGCACTCATGCTGGATTGTCCGACACGAAATTAACTAGCGGTGCACCGATACCGCGACAAGGAACTTCACGCTGCACGGCCGTCAGGCGTTTGCTGGTCTGTTTTGCTCAGTCTTCGTAGTCAATGAGGACTATCGCTACGGTTCATTCTCATTGAGAGCGCCCATGCACAAATCATTGTTGAGCACTATTATCGTCGCGGCTTCGGCAAGTTTCGCCACCATCGCCATTCCAGTCTGTTCGTTGGCGCAGGCACCCGCCCAGCCCGAATCAATCGATAGGGTAAAGCCGGTCGACCTCGGAACGGCCGGCCACTATGTCATTCTTTCGAAGTCCGGGATTACGACCACCGGAGCCACCAAGATCGTTGGAAAACTTGGCGTGAGCCCAATCGCCAGCACGGCTATTACCGGTTTTTCGCTGACGATGGATAGTACAAATAGGTTCTCCACCTCTCCACGCGTCACTGGAAAAATCTACGCAGCTGATTATGCGGCGCCGACTCCCAGCAAGCTCACGACCGCCATAGGCGACATGCAAACCGCATATCGCGATGCCGCCGGACGATTAAATCCGCGCGCGACCGAGCTGGGCGCCGGAAATATTGGCGGCAAAACGATCAGACAGGGACTCTATAAATGGAGCTCCGGCGTCACGATTCCATCGGATGTCACGCTTTTGGGTGGTCCCAATGCCGTCTGGATATTTCAGATCGCCGGCACGCTGAAAGTCAGCTCCGGAAAAAAAGTGATCCTGAGCGGTGGTGCACAAGCCAAGAACGTGTTCTGGCAAGTTGCCGGCAAGACGACGCTTGGGACGACGGCCGCGTTCAATGGAAATGTGTTGGGCAAGACCGCAATCGTGATGATGACCGGCGCAAAGTTCAACGGCCGGGCATTGGCGCAGACCGCGGTGACTCTGGATGCTACTGCGATCAGGCCGAATAGCCCGCCGCCGCGCACCGCGCTTGAGTCTCTGAGCTACCCGCCGGTGTCGGGACCTTATTAGGCCGACGCCGACGATTTGGCGCCAATCACCTGCAAAACAAAAGCCGCCGGGAGACCCCCGACGGCAAACGTCGGCCTCGACCTAACCCTAACGCGCCGCGAGCCTATTCCAGGTGTCGCGCACGCTGGATGACCAGCCGTGCCAGTTGCCGCTGACGACATCCCAATTGACCATCGGCCTGTGCTCGACGCCCGCCCGGGTGGCTGGCTCGGCCGAATTGGTGGTGGACGTGTCGTAGACGTAGGCAAATCCGACCGTCAAAAACACGCCAAGGATCATTCCCAGTAACAGGCGCATAGGCTTAGCCTCTTGTGCTGGTGCCTGAGGCAACGCGCATTGGCGATGCCGGTTCCCCGCTCTGGGGCTTCCTAACAAATTGACTTCACGGGCGAATTCCTGTCGGATGCCGCGATTCCGGGCGGGAATGTTGTCTTTCCGTTGCCATTGTCGTGCTAAGCTGTTTTGCCATCCGTTTCGTCAGTTGAGTGGGGTCGATGTCCAAGCCAGCAGTCATTCTCGTAGGTGCCGACAAGGGCGGCGTCGGCAAGACCACGGTCGCGCGGACCTTGCTCGATTACTTCACCGCGCATCAGGTCCCGATCCGCGCCTTCGACACCGAGTCGCCTCGCGGCACGCTCAAGCGGTTCCATCCCAACATCACCGAAGTGGTCGATGTGACCGAGGTCGGCGATCAGATGAAGATCTTCGACACGCTCGGCAACGCCGCGGCCAATGTGACCGTCATCGATATTCGCGCCGGGCTGCTGTCGCCGACGCTGCGGGCGCTGAGCGATATCGGTCTGCTCGATTCCGCTAAGAAGGGCCAGATCACCTTCGCGGTGTTCCACATTCTCGGGCCGTCGATCGCTTCGCTCGAGGAGATTGCCGAGACCGCCAATGTGGTCGGCGACGCCAATTATTTCCTGGTGAAGAACTTCATCAACAATACGACGTTCTTCGAGTGGGATCCCTCGACCTACAATTCCTATTTCAAGCGTATTCCCGGCGCGTCGGAAATCACCGTTCCCAAGCTCAACGAGATGGCCTGCGAGCAGGTCGAGGTCGCGAGCACGCCGTTCGTCAGCTTCGTCGCCAACAAGGACAGCCGCGGCGAACCCGCGAACTACTCGTTCGTGCTGCGCGGCTATGTGCGGCACTGGCTCGGCAATGTGTGGGGCGAATTCGATCGCGTGCAGCTGATGGACCTGGTGACGCCGAAGGCCGACAACGACGTGCGCCAGGCTGCCAGCTAACCCGCCGCAGCGCGCGCTGCGGCGCTGAACCGAATGTCGCTGCGCAACTTCATCACCATCGTCGCCTCACCCCGCCCGCGCGTCGGCAAGACTTTGGTTGCGCGGCTGCTGGCGGATTTTCATCTGCATAACGGGCGGCCCATCGCGGCCTTCGACATCAATCCCGATGACACCGCGCTGACGCAATTCCTGCCGGATCATTCGGCGCCCGCCGAGGTCGCCGAGATCAATGGGCAGATGGCGTTGTTCGACCGCCTGGTCGCCGACGACGGCGCGCAGAAGATCGTCGATCTCGGCCATCCGTCGTTCAAGCCGTTCTTCGCCGTGATGAAGAACATCGGCCTCGCCGACGAGCTGCGCCGCCGCGGCATCGCGCCGGTGATCCTGTTCGTGGCGACGCCCGACGCGACCTCGGTCGAGGCGTTTGCGGCGTTGCGCGACGACTTTCCGAATGCCGCGCTGATTGCCGTGCACAACGAGATCCTCGGTGAGGCGCAGCATCGCGACAAATTCACCGCGTCAGGACCGGGCTCGATTCCGGTGCATGTCGCGGCGCTGGCGCCCGGGCTCCGCAAGGTGATCGACCGGCGGCCATTCTCGTTCGTTGATTCGCGCAATACCGCGCTGCTCGGCATCGGATTGGAACCGTACAACGAATTGCAGCGCTGGTTGCGGCGGGTCTATGTCGAGTTCCGCGAGTTGGAATTGCGGGTTTTGCTCAGCGATCTGCAGAGTTCGCTCAATGTTCAGTCTTGATCGCTTCAATTTGCGCAAATTTCGCTATTTATTCGCTCACCCTCCGGTGGGGAACTCAGGAACAAGGCATTTGCTGGTGCGTTTTTATCGCCCGTGTCGACGATGAGGAGGATGCACCATGTGGATGATGCTCTTCGCTATCACGACCGCGATTGCGATCGCAGCCACCACGGCGGCGGTGGTCATGCAATCGCCAAATCGGAATCCGCGTTTCTAACGAAAACGGTCTGAGTTCATGACTTTTCAGGGCGGCCGATCCGGCCGCCCTTTTGTTTGCCTGCTATAAGGGAACCCCGATTCCCTTTGAGCGCGCACGATGAAGCTTCTGATTTCGCGGCGATTTCTGCCGTTATTCGCCTGCCAGTTCTTTGCCGCGTTCAACGACAATTTTCTCAAGACCGCGTTGATTTTCCTGATCCTGTTTCAGATGCCGGGCGATCCATCGGCGCTGATCACGCTTGCCAGCGCGATCTTCATCGCGCCGTACTTCGTTCTATCGGGGTTGGGCGGAGAACTGGCGGACCGTTACGACAAGGCCAAGGTTGCGCAACGGCTCAAGCTCGCCGAGATCGCGATTGCCGCCGTCGCGGTCGCCGGATTTCTCACTCATACATTGATCGTTCTGTTCGTTGCTCTGGCCTTGTTCGGCGTCGTCGCGGCGTTGTTCGGCCCGATCAAGTACGGAATATTGCCCGATCATCTCGAGCGGTCGGAATTGCCGACCGGCAACGCCCTGATCGAGGGCGCGACCTTCATCGCCATCCTAGCCGGCACCATCGCCGGCGGCCTGACCGCCAAAGGCGGCGGCGACCCGCTGATCGTCTCGGCGTTGGTGATGGCCTTTGCGCTGGCCTGCTGGCTTAGCGCGCTGTTGATCCCGCCGACCGGCTCCGGCGCGCCGCACCTTGCCGTCAACGTCAACATCGCCGCGTCCACCGCCGCGATGCTGCGTCATCTGCGCGCCGATCCGCGGCTGTGGTGGGGCGCGCTGGTCACAAGCTGGTTCTGGCTGGTCGGCATCGTCGCGCTGGCTTTGCTGCCGCCGCTGGTCAAGATCGCGATCGGCGGCGACGAGCAGGCGGTCACCGCCTATCTCGTGATCTTCTCGGTCGCGGTCGGCATCGGCTCCGGCCTCGCGGCGCTGATCGCGCGCGGCCGCATCGTGCTCAATACCACGCTCACCGGCGCGATGCTGCTCGGGCTGTTCGCGCTCGATCTCGGCGTGGCGCTGAGCGGGCAGGGCGCCGCGCCGACGACGCGCCCGCCGGCTGAAGTGTTCGCCAGTGTGCTCGGCCTGCACGCCGCATTCGATCTGTTCGGCCTCGCGGTGGCCGGCGGCCTGTTCATCGTGCCGGTGTTCGCCGCCGTGCAGCTCTGGGCCGGCGCCGATTACCGCGCCCGGACTATCGCCGCTGTCAACGTGCTCAACGCGGCCTTCATGACCGGCGCGACGGGGCTGGTCGCGGGGCTGCAAAGCCTCGGCGCGACGCTGGCGATGCTGTTCATCGGCCTCGGCGTGATCGGGCTCGCGGTCGCCGCTGTGATCTGGAAGACGATGCCGAAGGCAAGCTGATTACTTCTTCTTCCTGCCCTTCAGCACCCGATTGACCATCTGCCCGGCAACGCCGAGATAATTGGCCGGGTCGGTCAGCTTCTCCAGCGTCTTGCGGTCGACGTGCTTGCCGATCTCCTTGTCCTCGATCAGCAGGTCGATCAGCGGCCGCCCGGTCTTCACCACCTCGCGGCAGACGTCATAAACCAGGTCGTGCGCCTTGTTGCGGCCGAGCTTGTCACCGAGGCCCATCATCACCGCTTCCGACATGATCAGGCCGTTGGTGATGTCGAGGTTCTCGCGCATCTTCTTCTCGTTGACCTGCATGCCCTCGACGACGAAGCGGGTCTGCGCCAGCGCGCCGGCCGACAGCATGAAGATCTCCGGCAGCGCGATCCATTCGATTTCCCAGGGGCCGGTGGCGCGCTCGTGGTCCTCGATCTGCGCTTCGAGCAGCGCGGCGACCAACTGCTTCACCATCGCGGTCTGCGCCGTGATGTAAACCGACGAGATCGGGTTGCGCTTCTGCGGCATCGTCGATGACGAGCCGCGGCCTTGGTGGAACGGCTCCTGCACTTCCTCGACCTCGGTCTGCATCAGGAGCTTCACGTCGAAGGCGATCTTGCCGCAGGTGCCGGTGACGAGACCGAGGAAACAGCCGACCTCGGCGATGCGGTCGCGCACCGTATGCCAGGAAATGTCGGGTTGGGCGAGTTTGAGCTCTTTCATCAGCAGCGCCTGCACTTTCAGGCCGTTCTTGCCGAGCGACGACAGCGTGCCGGCGGCGCCGCCGAACTCGCCGACCAGAACGCGCTTTCGCATCTGCGCCAAACGTTCGCGGTGACGCTCGAAGGCGCCGAGCAAGGTCGCCATCTTGTAGCCAAAGGTAATCGGCACCGCTTGCTGCAGGTTGCTGCGGCCGGCCATCGGCGTGTCGCGGTATTTCCTGGCGAGCTTGGCCAGGGCGTCGGCGGTGCCGACGAGGTCGGTCTCGATCAGGTCCAGCGCCTCGCGGATCTGCATGATGGTCGCGGTGTCGGTGATGTCTTGCGTGGTGGCACCCCAGTGGCACCATTCGCCGAGCTTGCCCTTGCACAATGCGACCAGTTGCTGGACGACCGGCAGCACCGGATAGCCGATCTTCTCGGTCTTTTCCTTGAGCAGCGCCATGTCGAACTTCGTGGCGTCGCAATGACGCACGATCTCGGCGGCGGCGTTTTTCGGGATGATGCCGAGCTTGCCTTGCGCGCGCGCCAGCGCCGCCTCGAAGTCGAGATATTTCTGCACCCGGTTCTCGTCCGACCACACCGCGCGCATCGCCGGCGTGGTGAAGATGTCGCGAAACACCGCGGAATCGAGGATGGTGGAGGGCATTGGGGCTCCGGGCTTTTTTTGGTGTCGTCCCCGCGAAGGCGGGGACCCAGTATTCAACGCATCAGAGAATAACAACGTGCGTCACCTTTACTGGATTCCCGCTTTCGCGGGAATGACGACACAGAGGGCTGGGCGGCCTCGACCTATCCCAGCTTCTCCGCCATCCAGTCGGCGCTCTGCGATCGCCAGCGATAGCCGCGATTATTGGCGATGTGATTGCCGTCCTCGATCATCATCAGCTCGACCGGGCCTTTGACTTCGCGCGCCAGCCGTTCGGCGTCGGCCGGCGGTATGACGCGGTCCTGCCGGCCGTTGACGATGAAGATCGGCACGGTGATCTTGCCGGCAAGCCCGACCAGCGACAAGGTCGACGCAACCTTCTTGGCTTCGGCGAAATCCCTGGAATGGCTACGGAACTGGAAGGTCTGCTTGGTCAAATCGGGCAGGCCGTCCCAGGCGGCGCCCATGTCAAACGGCCCACCCAGCGCGATGCAGGCCTTGATGCGCTGCTCGAACGCGGTGGCGCGCGGTGCGTAATAGCCGCCGAGCGAAACGCCCCACATGCCGATGCGGCCGGTGTCGAGGTCGTTGCGCGTCTCAATATAGTCGATCACGGCTGTGACCGCGGTCTCGTAATTGCCGCGGATCGGGATGTCGTATTGCGCTTCGCCCTGGCCGGGGCCGTCGAACACCAACGTCGCCATGCCGCGTGGATGGAACGGCTCCTCGTAGGCCGCGGTCTCTTCCTTGGTGGAGTCGAGGCCGACCGACATCACCACCACCGGCGGCCTGGCGGCGCCGGCCGGCTTGCGCAGGATGCCGTAGAGCGTCTTGCCCTCGAACGGGATCGCGACCCGCTCGCCGGGCGGCCGCAGGTAAGGCAACGCTGCCTGCCGGCATTCGATCGCCTTTTTGTGCGCCGCCTTCATCTGGACCGGGTCCTGTGTGAACAGGAACGAGCCGAAGTGGTAATAGACGCTGGCGCGCTGCAGGCATTCGCCGGCGGTGAGGAATTTCTGTTTCGCCAGCGCCTCGCGTCCGATCTGCTCATGGATCGCGCCGCGCGCCGACCAAGCCTTGCACCAGTCGTCATAGGAGGCGAGTTCGCGCGTCGTGTCCTCGAAATCGGTGAGCGCCACGCCGTTGGCGACGAAACGCGCGCCCCAATGGGAAATGGCGGCCTTGAGCCGTGGGTCGGATGACATGGTGGAAATGTCCTTCGTTGCTCGAACTAGCTCGCTCCGCGCCGGTACCATGGCATGAAGCGCCGCGTGCACCAGCCGACCAGAACTTCAAATCCGACGCCGAACCCCGCGAGCAGCAGCACGCCGACGAAAGCCTCGTTGTGGTGATAGGAGCGCGAATTGTAGAGGATGTAGTAGCCGAGCCCGCCGATCGACAGGAAGAACTCGGCGACCACCGCGCCGATCAGCGCGCGGCCGCCGGCGAGCCTGATGCCGGCGAGCAGGTAAGGCATCGAGGACGGCAGCACGATCTCGAACAGCGAGCGCAGCCGCCGCGAGCGAAACGACCGCGCCACTTCGAGAAACTCGCGCGGCACCGCGCGTGCCCCGTCGGCGACGTTCAGGGTGATCGCGAAAATCGACGCGAAGATGATGGTGGCGATGCGCGTCGCGCTGGAGTAGCCGAACCACAGCGAGAACAGTGGCAGAATGACGATCATCGGCATCGCGTAGAAGAAGTTGATGTGCGGCTGCACCGCTTTCTCGAACGCCGGCGCGCGGCCAATGGCAAGCCCGATCAGCACGCCGAGCACCAGCGAAATCGACAGCCCTTCGGCAACCGCGAGCAGTGTGCTGCCGGTGGCGTTGAGAAACGCCGGATCGGTGAGGACGCGCGGCGCCACTGCCAGGATGCTGGTCGGCTTGGCGACGAAAGGCGGCGCCAGCAGCCGCACCGCGATCTCCCACACCAGCACCAGCACAAGGCCGGCGATCAGCCGCGGCACCAGGGTATTGCGCAGCCGTTCGGACAACGCCGGCGATTTCGGCGGGGCGGCGAGTGCGGCAGAGGTTTCGACGGCGGACTGGGTCACCTATTGCCTCCAGCCGACGAAGCGCTTCTCGATCTCGACACCGAGCCGCATCAGGCCGACGCCGATCAGACCGATCACCAGGATCGAAGCGAACACGCCGCCAGTGTCGAAATTCTGCGAGGCGCCCATGATGATCTGGCCGAGCCCGGTCGAGCTCAGGAAAAACTCCGCCGCTATCATGCCGACCAATGCGCGGCCGATGGCCTGGCGTATGCCGGTCATCAGATACGGCAAGGTGTAGGGCAGCATCACCTCGCGCCACAGCGCCCATTCGCTGGAACGGAACGACTGCGCGACCTCGATCAGCTCCGGCTTGATGCTGCGCGCGCCTTCCACGGTGTTGTAGATCACCGGAAATACCGCGAACAGGAACACCACCAGCACCTTGGGCGCGAAGCCGAATCCCATCATCGACAGGATGAACGGGATCAGCGCCACCATCGGCGTGGCGTAGATCAGCATCAGATATGGCTCGATGCCGACGCGGACCGCACGAACCCGCGCCAGCAGCATGCCGAGCGGCGCGCCGACCAGCAGCGCCAGCACGAAGCCGGTGACGAACAGCTCCGCCGATTCGACAAACTGGCCGAGGAAATTACCGGACACGATCAATTGCCACAGCCGCACCAAGGTGGCCGAGAACGGCACCATGAAAGCGGCGCTGGTCAATCGGCCGGCGATTTCCCAGACCAGCAGGCTGGCGGCGAGGCTGATGAGGAACGGCGCGTGGCGGCGGAGTTGTGTATGCACGAAGTCGATACTCATTCTGCTGTCATCGTCCGCGCAGGCGGACGATCCAGTAATCGATGACCCGGATGTTGTCCAAGGCGCCGGGAATACTGGATCCCCGCTTTCGCGGGGATGCCCGCGCTTTGCTGCCGCAAACCGCGGTCACTTCACCATCGCATTGGCGTCTTTCCAGACGCTGCCGTCGACCAGCGTGTCGTAGCTGACCGGCTCCTTGTCGGCATTGATAGAGCCGATCTTCTTCATCAGCTTCGCCGTGGCTTCGATCTTGTTGCGCGCCAGGCCGTCGTCCTTGGCCGCCCAGAAGTCGACGGCGAGGAACTCCTTGAGCGCCGCCTTGTTGACGGCTTCGTCATGGCCGGTGACGGTCGCGGCCTTGGCGACGGCGTCGGCATTCTTCGGGTCCTGCATGAAGCGCGCGGCCTCGATCATGCCCGCCACGGCGCGGACGAAGGCGTCGCGATTGGCGGCAAGGTTGTCCTTCCTGGCGACCAGCACCAGGTAGTGACTGGTCGGATTGGTGTTCTTCATCGCCAGCATGATGTTGAGCTTCTTGCCCTGGGTCTGGATCTCGGCGAGGTCGTCGAGGTGCAGCACTGCATAGTGCAGCCGGCCGGCGAGCAGCGCCGGTCCGGGGCCGGAGCCGAGCGCGACCTGCTTGACCTCGTCGAACTTCACGTCCGGACATGCGGCCGTCATCATCGAGCGCAGCGCCACCGAGCGCGCGCCGTTGATCGAATCGACGCCGACCTCCTGGCCGGCGAGATCCTTGCAGGCCTTGCCGGGCTCGGTCGAGCCGACCACCCAATCCGGGTTCGGCATGCCGTAGATCGCGACCAGCGGCACCCCGGAGTTCGAGACTTGGTTGATGACCGGCGGCGTCGGCGACCAGGCCATGTCGAGGTCGCCCGAGACCACGGCGCGGGCCGCGGCCGTGCCGTTGTCGAATGGCCGCAGCTCGACATTGGCGCCATGCTTCTTGAAGAAGCCTTCCTTCTCGGCGACGTAACCGATGGTGACCGAGAAGATCGGCGGAATGCCTGGCAGCGCGATCACCAGTTTCTTGCCAGGTGCGGCACTTTGCGCGGCAGCGGGGGCCGTCACGCCGAGCGCGAGCGCAGCGGCCAAAGCGAGCCCGGTCATGAATTTCGAGAAATGGGTGGTCATGGTGTCCTCCGTCGGTTTCGGCTTTTTGTGATTCAGGAATGTTCGAGCTGGAATTCCGCGGCGCGCGCCTCTTGCATCAGCGTCGACCAGACCTGCTCGCGCAGCTCGGCGAAGCGCGGATGGCGCAAGGTTTCGCGCGTGCGCGGGCCGGGCAGGTCGATGGTGATGGTTTCGTGGATCGACGAGGGCCGTCCCTTGAGCACGATGACGCGGTGGCCGAGCAGCACGGCCTCCTCGATCGAATGCGTGACGAAGATCATGGCGGTCGGCCGTTCCTGCCAGATGCGCAGCAGCTCGAACTGCAGAATCTCGCGGGTCTGGGCGTCGACCGCCGCGAACGGCTCGTCCATCAGCAGCACGCTCGGCTCGACGGCGAGCGCGCGGGCGAGGCCGCAGCGCTGCTGCATGCCGCCCGACATCTGATACGGAAACGCCTGTTCGAAACCGGACAGCCCGACCAGCTTGATGAATTCCGGCACCTTGCGCTCGATCTCGGCTTTCGGCGTGCCGGCCATTCGCAGGCCGTAGGCGACGTTGTCGGATACGGTCTTCCACGGGAACAGGCCGAAATGCTGGAACACCATGGCGACGCCGGCGATCGGCTCAGTGACGCGCTGCTGGTCGACCCAGATCTCGCCGGCATCGACCGGCAACAGTCCATCAACGCAGCGCAGCAACGTGGTCTTGCCGCAGCCGGACGGGCCGACAATGGCGAGGATCTCTCTCGTGCCGACATCGAAATCGATGCCGCGGAACACTTCGAGCGCGCCGTAATTCTTGCCGAGGCCTCTGACCCGGATGCGCGGCGCGGCCGCGTTGCCGGCAGGATCGCCCTTCTGGAGCGCGGCTGCGGTCACTCGGCGGCCTGTGTTTTCGCAGTGACGGGGTTGGTCCGGGCCCAATAGTCGGCGGCCTGCTTCGACTGCCTTAGCGCGTCTTCGCTCTCGAAGCCTGGCGCCATCGAGGCGTCGGTGCCGGCCAGAATCTGATGATGCTCGATGTTGAGGGTACGGAGCCAGCGCTGCTGGCCCATGGTCAGGGCGATGAAGTAGCCGATCTCGACCAGTTCCGGCTCGCTGAAATGCTTGTGCAGCCGCGCCCAGAACGTGTCGTCTGTGGGGAGGTCCCAGGTGATCGCCTCGGCATAGGACAGCGCCGCCTTCTGGCGCTCGTCATAGCGCGACGACGATTCGAAATTGATCAGGTCGGAATAGTCGTCTTCCTTCAAGCCGGCCTTGGCCGCCTTGATCGAGCGCTGATTGCCGCAGAACTCGCACAACACCGAGCGCGACACGTAGATGCGGCAAAGCTCCTTGATCTTGTGGTCGGCGACGCCGTTCTTGAAGACGTCGCGCCAGCTATTGGCGAACGACCAGAATACCGCCGGCACATGCGCCCGCACCGCCTGGCTTTCCGGCCGCGGCGTGCCTTCGCGCGCGCAGCGGTCGAATTCGGCGAGCATGGCGGGATCGCTGATGTTTGCCGGATCGACGTAGCTGATGCGGGGCTCGGTCATTGGCGTTTCTCCTAGAAATGTTCCATGGCGGTCTCGTGCCGCCTGTTTCTGCATGTTGCCGCAACCGGGGGGCCTCCGGCAACGCGATCGCTGCCCATCGCGCCGCGGTGGGAAATAAAAGTGTTTATAACAGCTTATGGTCCTTTCTATCCATCGTACGTCGCTAGAGTATGCGTACTGCTTATACGCAATTAAGTCGGGCGTATTGCGTCTACCTTGGGGGCGGGTCGCAAATGGCAGAACCTAGCCAGGTCAGCGGTATTCCGAGCATCGAACCAAACACGCTCTATGTCGGCCAAGGCGTCTGCATCAAAGGCGACGTCCTGGTTCCCGGCATCCTTGTCGTTGATGGTCTGATCGAAGGCAATGTCTCCGGCCGCGCCGTCTGGGTCAGCGAATCCGGATCGATCAAGGGCAAGGTCGTCGCCACCGAGGCCGAGATTCATGGCACGGTGTCGGAGACGATCGAAGTCAAGCAGCTCATGATCGTCCATGCGACCGGCCGTGTGCTGGGCGACATTCACTACGGCGAACTGCAGCTCGAAAAAGGCGCCGTGCTGTCCGGAACGTTATCCTGCGTGTCCGACGAGCAGGCGCCGGTGGTCGAATCGGTTCTCACGGCGTCCGGCCGCCCGAGAGTTGTGCGTCGCATCGAAGCGGCAACCCGGCCGTCGCTGAACGGGTCTGGCGTCAGCACCGGCCCGACCGGTGTGTTGCCGCCGGCCGATTATCGCGCCGCGAGCTGACAGCTCAGTCCTATCGTTTTGAAACTGCACGAAGCACGCGCCGGCAACAGGCGCGTGCGCCCGTTTTGCTGCGGTTCTCATCGTCGGAAGACGACGGTGAACGATCCCTCCCTTACGGGGGTTTGCAGATGATGTAGGCTGCGGCCCGAAAGCCGGCTCGCAAGACCGGCCTGGCGGTGAACGCCTGAGGGGAGGACGCAAATGCCAAAAATCGGAATGTCACGGCGCGCGCTGCTGCAAGCCGGCGTGGCGCTGAGTGTTTTTCCTGCGCCCGCAACATTCGCGCAATCGGTTGAACCGCTGAAGATCGGTTTCCTCACCGTCCTCACCGGCCCGCTTGCGGCCGGTGGCAAGCAGCAGGAGGAAGGCGCCGCGCTCTTCCTCAAGGAGCGCAACGGCATGATCGCCGGCCGCAAGGTTGAGCTGGTCACCCAGGATACCGCAGGCTCGCCGGCGCTGGCCAAGACCAAGCTGCAGGAACTGGTCGAGCGCAGCAAGGTCGCGGTCTCGATCGGCCCGTTGGCCACCAATGAAGCCATCGCGATGGATAGCTATGTTCGCGACACCAAGGTGCCGCTCATCACCACGACGTCTGCCGCGACCGTCGATCTCAAAGGCCATGCGGTCAATCCGTGGGTGCTGCATGCCTTTGGCACCGCGCCGCAAGTCACCTATCCACTCGGCGACTACGCCGCGAAGACTCTCAACTACAAGCGCATCGCCATCGTCGCCGAGGATTTCACCTATGGCCATGAGGGCGCCGGCGGATTCCAGCTCGGCTTCGAGGGTGCCGGGGGCAAGATCGTGCAGAAGCTCTGGCCGCCGCTCAACGCGCCGGAATACGGACCGTTTCTGGCCGCGCTCAAGAGCGACGTCGACGCGATCTATATGGGCTTTGCCGGCTCAAATCCGCTGCGTTTCCTCAAGCAGTTCAGCGACTACGGCCTTAAGGACAAGATCGCCGTGCTCGGCAATACGACGTCCACCGACGAGGGCATCCTCAAGGTGATGGGCGAGGAAGCTGTCGGGGTCTATACCGCCGGCTGGTACGCCGCCGGCCTCGACACGCCGGACAATAAAAAATTCGTCGCGGGCATCAACGATGCCTACAAGCACGATCCGGGTTTCTATACCGCCGGTCCCTACACCGCATTGCTCATCGTCGAGGAAGCGCTCAAGACCACCGGCGGCAAGACCGATGACGCCGCGGCCTTTCTCAAGGCGATGCAAGACGTGCGCCTGACGCACGGCCCGATTGGCCCGGTGCGGCTCGATGAATACGGCACGCCGATTCTCGACATCCATATCCGCAAGGTCGCCCGCGTGAACGGCAAGCTCACCAACACCATCATCAAGACCTATCCGCAGGTCGGCCAGTTCTGGACGCTCGATCCGAAAAAGGCGATCGAGCAGCCGGTGTTCTCGCGCGATTTCCCGCCGAGCAAATATCTGGAATGACGGCTGTTGCGGGCTTTGTGTCACATCACCGTCATCGCCGCGGGCGTCCTGCAATCACGCGCGTCACCGGCGACTGTTGTTAAGCCAAAGGTCGCCCGATGAGCGCTCGTCCCGTCACCCTGATCACCGGCGCGTCGTCCGGCATCGGCGCCGCGCTGGCGCGGGTGTTCGCGCGCAACGGCCACGATCTTGCTCTGGTGGCGCGGCGCCAGGACCGACTCGAAACGCTGGCGGATGAGATTGAAGCCACCGGCGCCAAGCGCCGCCCGCTGGTGATCGTCGCCGATCTGGCCAAAGCCGATGCCGTCAATAAAATCCGCAAGGCGCTCGCGGTGCACCGCGCCGAGCCGCAATACGTCATCAACAATGTCGGCTTCGGAATCGCCGGGCCGGCCGCGAAGCGCGATCTCGGCGAGCAACTCGCCATGATCGACGTCAATATGCGCGCGGTCACCGCGCTGTCGCTGGCTTTCCTGCCGAGCCTCGAGCGTCATCGCGGCGGCATTCTCAATGTCGGCTCGATGGCCGGCTTCCTGCCCGGGCCGGGCATGGCAGTCTATTACGCCAGCAAGGCCTATGTGCGGTCGTTGAGCGACGCGTTGCACCGCGAGATGAAGAAGCGCGGGGTGCGCGTCACCAACCTGGCGCCCGGTCCGGTGCCGACCGAATTCGGCGCGCGGGCCGGCATCCGCTCCGGCACCGCGCCGGAGATCCTGACGCAGAGCGCCGAACATGTCGCCGAGCTTGGCTATCGCGGCCTGATGGAAGGCCGCGCGCTGGTCGTGCCCGGCCTGATCAACCGGCTGGCCATCGCGCTGATCCGCTTCGTGCCGCGCGGCCTGCTGCTGGCGGCGATCGACGCCAAGCAATCGCAACGGCAATCACAGCGTCAGCCGCAACGCCAATCACGCGCCGGGCCGTCAAAGGGCCGTAAAGCCTAGACAATCCGTGTTTGCAAATCGGAGTAAACCCGATAGTAGTGAATATCGGCATATAAATTGCACTTCACATTAAGTCCGCCATGCCGCAGCCCGTCCTGATCGTCCTGCACCAAGAGCACTCGTCGCCCGGCCGCGTCGGGCAGATGCTTGGCAAGCTCGGCTTCCCGCTCGACGTGCGGCGGCCGCGCTTCGGCGATCCACTGCCGGAGACGATGGACGAGCATGCCGGCGCCGTGATTTTCGGCGGGCCGCAGAGCGCCAACGACACCGAGGATTTCGTCAAGCGCGAGATCGACTGGATCGGCGTCCCGTTGCGCGACCAGAAGCCTTATCTCGGCATCTGCCTCGGCGCCCAGATGATGGCCCGCCATCTCGGCAGCCGGGTCTATCCGCATCCGGAAGGCCACGCCGAGGTCGGCTATTACCCGATCCGGCCGACCGCGCTCGGCCTGTCGGTGTGCCCGCAGTGGCCGGACGCGGTCTATCAGTGGCACCGCGAAGGCTTCGAGCTGCCATCAGGCAGCGAGCTGATGGCGGAGGGCGATGCGTTTTCGATCCAGGCGTTCCGCCACGGCACCGGCTACGCCATTCAGTTTCATCCGGAAGTCACGCACGCCATGATGTATCGCTGGCTGGTGCGCGGCGCGCAGCGCATGGAAATGCCCGGCACCAAGCAGCGCCACGAGCACATCGCCGACCGCGCGGTGTACGATTTCGCCTCGCGCAACTGGCTCGCGGCGTTCCTCAACCACTGGCTCGGATTGCCGGCGGCTACCGAGCAGCAAGCCGCGGCGGTCTAGCGTCGGGACGGCTACTTCGCCAAAAACTCGGTGATCTTTCCGGCGGCCGGCCCGACATTCAAAACACCGTTGAGGTGACCGTTCGGACCGCTGAGCGTTGCGGTCTGCGCGCCGATCTTCTTCGCGGCCTCCTCGACATAGGGCGGATAGAAGAACAGGTCGGTCGGCGTGTAGAGAATGAGCGTCGGTATCTTGATCTTCTCCGGGTCGGCATTGGCGAGCTGATTGGCCTTGACCAGATAGAGGAACGAATTGGCGTCGGAGGTCTTGGCGCGCGCCGCGCCGAGCGCGTCGAGCGTCGCCTGGATCTTGAACTTGTTGTCGAAGGCTTTCGCCGGGTCCTTGGCGGGATCGGCGACGCCGCTTTGCGTCTTCATCGCCCATTCCCAATGCTGCGCGTGCAGCGTCAGCAGCTTGAGCGAGGCGGCGAGGCCTTCGTTCGGCGGCTCCTTGCCGTAATAGTCGCCATTATTCCATTTTGGATCGAGCCGTATCGGCGATGTCCACACGTCGAGCCAGCCGATCAGATATGGGTCGGCGGCGGGCGAGGCGATCACCGCGACAATGCGATCGACCATGTCGGGATGGCTCGCCGCCCATTCATAGGCCTGGAGCCCGCCCATCGAGGCGCCGACCACGGCGTGCAATTTCCTGATGCCGAGGCTCTCGACCAGCTTGGTCTGGACGTTGACGAAGTCCTTGATGCTCACCACCGGGAACGTCATGCCGTAGGGCTTGCCGGTATCCGGATTGATGCTGGCCGGGCCGGTGGTGATGACGTTCGGCGCGTTGACGTTGAGATTGACCAGAGTGTCGGACGACAAGACGTAATATTTATCGGTGTCGATCGCCTTGCCGGGCCCGATCAAATAATCCCAATAACCGGGGGCCGGATCGCTGGCCGCATATTTGCCGAAGGCGTGGCTGGTGGCGCTGAAGAAATGCGTGATCAGGATCGCGTTCGACTTGTCGGCGTTGAGCGCACCGGCGGCTTCCCATCCGATCTTGACCTGCTTGATGGTGGCGCCGGCGGCCGTCGTGTAGCTCGGCATCTCGAAGGTCTTTTTCTCGACGATGAGACCGCCGCTTTGGGCGAAGCTGGGGGATGACAACAGCGCCGCAACGGCGGCTGCGCAAAAAACGCGGACTGGCGTCATCTCGGTGCTCCCTGACGATTTTTATTGTGCCGAGGTTAGCGAGCAGCGGTGTCGGCCGCAAACGCAAATGGGCCCTTGCGCCCGGCTGCGCCGCGCGCCAACGTGGAGTCCTACCTGTCGGAACGTGTCGGTGCCGGATCAAACATCCTCTCAATCGTTGCGCGAACTGCACCGGACTCAGCGTCCGCTGGTCAGCCCGCTGGCGCATGACGCGCTGTCGGCGCGCCTGATCGAGCAGGCCGGCTTCAAGACCTTCAATATCGGCGGCAACGCCATGCTGGCGGCGCGTTACGCGCTGCCCGACCTCGGCCTCGCCGCCTTGGGCGAGATGGCCGACGGCATCCGCGACATCGTCGGCGCGACACACCTGCCGGCGCTGGTCGACGGCGACGACGGCTATGGCGACGTCAAGAGCGTTGTGCGCACGGTCGAACTGTACGAGGCCATGGGCTGCGCCGGCATTTTGCTCGAGGACCAGTTGCGCGAGGGCAAGCAGCCCGGCGCCGCGACCGCGCGCGGCGTGGCGCCGCTCGACCTGTTCGAGAACAAGCTGCGCGCGGCGATGGATGCGCGCCGCGACAAGGACTTTGTCATCATCGGCCGCACCGATTCGTTCGGCGCGGTCGGCATGGCTGAGGCGCTCAAGCGCGGCGAACGGTTTCTGAAACTCGGTGTCGACGGCGTGTTTCTCGCGGGCCTCAGGCAGGTGGCGGATTACGAGAAGGTCGGCGCCGCCTTCAAGGGGCAATGGAACGCCGCCGCGATCTTCCAGGGCGGCGCCACGCCGTTCCTGTCGCCGGCGGAGCTTTACGCCATGGGCTTTTCGCAGGTGGCCTATCCGAACCTGCTGATCGGCCGGGTCGCCAAGGCGGTCGAGCAGGGCTTGTCGCGTCTCAACGCGTTTGCACAAGGCAATCCGGATGCTTTCGATAACAGCGACGATGAGCTTGCATTGAAAAGCCTGAGCGAGGCGGTGCAGACCGGGCGCTGGAATGCGGTGGAAACAAAATATTCATGAGTGAACAGAAAGTGCGTGCGTCCATGAATGCAGGTGAAACTCCGGCGAGCTCCAACCAGAAAATCTGGGGCAGCGACCAGATCGCGGCGCAACTGCGCGCGCTGAATTTCGATTATATTGCGCTAACACCAGGCGCGAGTTTCCGCGGGCTGCATGACAGCCTGGTCAATTACCTTGGCAATACCCGGCCCGAACTGCTGCTCTGCGTTCATGAAGAGCACGCCGTTGCGCTGGCGCATGGCTGGACCCGCGTCACCGGCCGGCCGATGGCGGTCGCCTTGCACAGCAATGTCGGGCTGATGCACGCCACCATGGCGATCTTCAACGCCTGGTGCGACCGCGTGCCGATCGTCATTCTCGGCGCGGTCGGCCCAATGGACGCGATGCAGCGGCGGCCGTGGGTGGACTGGATCCACACCGCCCGCGATCTCGGCGCGCTGGTGCGCGGCTATACCAAATGGGACGATCTGCCGTCATCGGTGCCGGCGGCGCTGGAGGCGATCACGCGCGGCACCAATATTGCCATGACCTATCCGCGCGGCCCAGTATTCGTCTGCCTCGATGCCGCGATGCAGGAGCAACTGAGCGCGCCGCTCGACGAGACGCCGCTGCGGCGGTTCCAGCCGCCGGTTGCCGGCGATCCGCCCGCCGAACTTGTCGCCAAAGCGTCCGCGGCGCTGTCGAAGGCCAAGAGACCGCTGATCATGGTCGGGCGCGTCACCAACGATCCGGGCAATTGGGACAAGCGCGTCGCGCTGGCCGAACGTCTCGGCGCCCGCGTGCTGACCGATCTGAAGACCGGCGCGAGTTTCCCGACCACCCATCCGCTGCACACGTATCCGCCCGGACTGTTCGTCACCGCCGAGGCCGGGCAATCGATCGCGGAAGCCGATGTCATTCTCAGCCTCGACTGGATCGATCTCGGCGGCTCGTTGCGTCAGGCCTGCGGCGGCAAGTGGCCGACAGCGACCGTGATCCAGTGCTCGCTCGACCAGTACACGCATAATGGCTGGAGCATGGATTATCAGGCGCTGCCGCCCGCCGAGATTTCGGTGCTGGCGATGCCGGACCGGCTTGTCGGGCTGTTGCTCGACGCGCTCGGAGAGAAATCGTCCGCCCAATCTGCGGCCACCTGGCCGCCGCGTCCAGTGCCGGCAAAGCCGCAACGCCCGCCTTCAAAAGACGCCAGCGTCATCTCGGTCGAAGCCCTGGCCCACATCACGACCGAAAAACTGGCGCCGCATAAGCCATCCTATATTCGCCTGCCGCTCGGCTGGTCCGGCGACTGCTGCCAGTTCGAGCATCCGCTCGACTACATCGGCTTCGACGGCGGTGGCGGCATCGGCTCCGGGCCGGGCATGGCGGTCGGCGCCGCCATGGCGCTGCGCGGCAGTGGGCGGCTGCCCGTGGCGGTGCTCGGCGACGGCGATTATCTGATGGGGCTGACCGCGCTGTGGACCGCCGCCAACAATAAGGTGCCGCTGCTCGTGATCATCGCCAATAACCAGTCTTTCTTCAATGATGAGTTGCATCAGGAGCGGGTGGCGCGCGAGCGCGGCCGCCCGGTCGAAAACCGCACGATAGGGTTGCGCATGAGCGATCCGCCCTTCAATCTTGCCCTCCTGGCCGAAGGTCAGGGCGTGAAAGGCTTTGGCCCGGTGGCATCGGAAGCTGAATTTGAGCAGGCCTTGGCACAGGCGAGCGAACAGGTGCTCGCCGGCGGCACCTGCGTGATCGACGTACGGGTCATTCCGGAATATGCCCGGGCGATGTCGTCATCGCTGCTGCGGCAAATCCCGGCGACGAAATGAAGGGGCGGCGCGGCTGACTTAGAAATAGAGCCGGGAAAAACCGGCGGAAACAAACTGGAGGATACAATGAAACTTCGCTTTTTTGCTTGCGTCATCGCTCCGGCGGTGGCTCTGGCGGTTGCCGCAACCGCGGCCTCCGCCGAGCAGATCGCCATCGGCAATTACGGCTCGTCGGCCAACGGCATGCCGTTCGGCGTTGCCCTCGCCAAGGGCTTCTTCAAGGAAGAGGGCGCCGACGTCACCGGCCTCATCGTCTCGCAGGGCGGCGGCACCTCGGTGCGCAACGCCATGTCGGGTGTCGCCTATGGTGAAGCCAATCCCGGCGCGATCGCGGTGGCGATCCAGCAGGGCGCCGATCTCAAGATCATCAGCGACAATGTCCTGACCATCGCCGAATTCGCCTGGCTGGTGAAAAAGGACTCGCCGATCAAGACCATCGCCGACCTCAAGGGCAAGAAGATCGGCTACACCAATCCGCGCTCGACCAGCCAGGCGCTCGATATCCTGATGCTGGCGAAAGCCGGTCTGAAACCGGACGACGCCGAACTGATCAAGGTCGGCGGCTTCGGCCCAATGATCCCCGCGCTCGAGCTTGGCCAGATCGACGTGGCGCCGGTCACCGAGCCGCTATGGTCACTGAACAAGGACAAGTTCCGCGTGCTGATCACCGGCGCCGAGGCGCTGCCGCCGCTCGACAACGTGGTCGGCGTTGCCACCGGCGAAGCCATCAAGACCCGCGGCGATTTCATCCGCGCCGTGATCCGCGCCCGCCGCCGCGCCGTGAAGTTCATGATCGAGCATCCCGACGAGTCCGGCGACCTGATCGCCAAGGACTTCAACATCACGCCGGAAGTCGCCCGCAGTGCGATCCGCAACCTGACCAAGAGCATGACGCAGGGCGTTCCGTATTGGGGCGAGGGCGACTTCCACCTCGAGGGCATGAAGCGCATCATCGAGGTGCAGAAAAGCGTCGGCGCCATCACCGGCGATATCGACGTCAGCAAGATGATCGACACGCAATTCCTGCCGGATGACCTCAAGACCGTGAAGTAGGCGGTGTGGGCGGGAGGATAGGCGGTGTCGTCGGCACATGTGACGCTGCGCGGGGTGACGAAAGTCTTCCCCGCCAGCGGAGGGGCATCGGGCGTCCATGCGCTCGGCCCGATCGACCTCGACATCCGCAAGGGCGAGTTCTTCGCCGTGGTCGGACCGTCCGGCTGCGGCAAATCGACATTGCTCGAATTGATCGCCGGGCTGACGGCGCCGAGCGAAGGCGACGTCGAATTCGAAGGCCGCAAGATCGCCGATATTCCCGACGGCGTCGGCGTCGTGTTCCAGGAGGATGCCTCCTTTTCCTGGCTCAACGTGCGCGACAACATCGAATTCAGCCTGCGCGGCAAGGATCTGCCGCCGGAGGAAAAGGCGCGCCGCGTCGAGGCCGCCATCGTCATGATGGGCCTGACCGATTTCGCCCGCACCTATCCGGCGCAATTGTCCGGCGGCATGCGCCAGCGCGTCTGCATCGCCCGCACCCTGGTGATGGAGCCGCGACTTATCCTGCTCGACGAGCCGTTCGGCGCGCTCGACCAGCAGACTCGGCTCCTGATGGGCGACGAGATCCTCAAGCTGTGGCGCGCCACCGGCGCCACGGTGTTCCTCATTACCCATGCGCTCGACGAAGCCGCCATGCTGGCCGACCGCATCGGCGTGATGTCGGCGCGGCCGGGCAGACTGATCGACGTCGTCGAAACCAACTGGCCGCGCGACCGCGACAGCCGCATCGTCGAGCGCGATAACTTCGGGCTGCTGACCAGCAGGCTGTGGAAGTCGCTGCGCGAGGAATCGATGAAGACGATGGGCCGGACAATGGGCGGCGCATGAGAGCGGTACGGATTTACCAGGTCGCGGTGATCGTCGGCTTCGTCCTGCTGCTTGAGGTGCTCTGCCTTGCCGGGGTCATCGACAAGATCACGATGCCGGCGCCGCACATCATCCTGCGTGACTTCGTGCTGATGATCGTGCACCGCCGTTATTTCTCCGATATCGCCATCACCATGACCAACGTCCTGATCGCCTTCGCCGCCGCTTTCACGGTCGGTGTGCTCACCGGCACGATCCTGCACGGCTACCGCACCGCGCGCGACGTGCTGGATCCTCTGTTCGCGACCTATTACGCGATCCCGGTGTTCGCGTTTTACCCGCTGTTCATCGTGATTTTCGGGCTTGGCGACGGCCCGCAATTGCTGATCGGCTTTCTGCTCGGCGTCGTCGCGGTGATCGTCACCATCCTCAACGGCCTCGATCGTGTTCCGACCGTCCTGAAAAAGACCGCGCGGATCAATCGCCTGACGGCGCTGCAGACCACGATGCAGGTGACGCTGCCGTTCTGCGCGCCATATCTCCTGACCGCGGCGAAGCTGGCGCTGGCTTACGCCTTCATCGGCGTGATCGGCTCCGAGTTCATTCTGGCGCGATCCGGCATGGGCTACGAGATCGGCTTTGCCTACACCAATTTCGACAACGCCACGATGTATCCACTCATTCTTCTCATCCTGCTGATGTCGATCTTTGCCAATGGCTTGCTGTCGCGCTGGGAGAAACTGTTGCTGGCACGCCGGGGGCAGCACTGATGGCGAACGACGAACGCAAGCCGCTGCGCAATACCCTGATCCTGATCGCGGGGCTGCTGCTGTTTTGGGAGATCGCCTATCTCATCGTCGGCGAGGTTGCCCTGCGGTCGCCGCTGGAGACGGTGACGTTTCTCGGAAAATTGATGCGCACCGATATCTTCTGGCCCCATCTCGCGGAATCGATGCGCGCCTTCGCGGTGGCCTTGGTCATCGCCATCGTCCTCGGATTGCTGATCGGCTTTTCGCTGGCTTTGCATCGGCTATCGGGCGACGCGATGGAGCCGATGCTGGTCGCGCTCTATTCGGTGCCGAAGATCACGCTGTACCCGATTCTGCTTCTGGTCTTCGGCCTCGGCATTTCGGCCAAAATTGCGTTCGGCGCGATCCACGGCATCATTCCGGTGGCCTTATTCACCTTGACCGCCGTGCGCTCGATCAAGCCAATCCTGGTCAAGACGGGCCGCGTGCTCAAGCTGTCGCCGGTCGCCATGGTGCGCTCGGTGCTGTTTCCGGCAGCGGTGCCGGAAATCTTCACCGGCCTTCGCGTCGGCTTCTCGCTGACCCTGATCGGCACCGTGCTCGGCGAAATGTTCGCTTCGCAACACGGACTCGGCTATCTGCTGATGAACGCGATCAGCCTCTACAACGTCGACGTGATCATGTCGGTGACGTTTCTGCTCGTGGTGTTCGCCGCCGGGGTCAACACGATGCTGCTGGCGATCGATCGCCGCCTGCATCGGCGCTGAGATGAAAGCCCGCTGAGAAAACTTGACGATATGGCGCTCTCTCGGCGCAAGACGAACTCCTAACGCGACGCGCCGGAATGAAACGGCATCAAGGCCAGCGGAGCAGCTTTCGGCAACAACTTTGACGGGTCCATCGGCGGCGGCGCCAGCGCCGGCGTGTCCATCGAGGTGATCGTCACTGAATTGATCTTAAGAGGCTGAGAAGGATTAGTAGAATAGCCGCCGAGCATGACCCGGCCGGCCACATAGGTGGCGTCGTTTACTGTGCAGGCTAGCGTGCCGTTTAGATAGTAGCTATGGCTTGAGCCGTTGCTGACGATCTTGACTGTATTGAAGCCGGAAACATTCTCGGGGGCTTGCGCGCTGCACAGCAGAGTCCAGCCGCCTTTGTAGCTCTTCTTCAAGTTCCCATTGTCGATCCGATAGAAAAGGGCTTGTCCGATGGGATCCCCGGAGTCTTGGGTGCACTCTCCCATTTTGTTGGTTCGGCACGCGTTGTAGGACGCAAAGTAGCCCGACGCGACGAAAGTCCCGTAGTCGATCCGTGCCTTGAAAAGAACGCCGAACTCATTCAACCAATCGAAGGGTTGAATGGCTGATATCTTTGCTTCAATGGTCAGGTTCTTGTTGCAGTTCGCCACGGTGTCGAACACCACGCTTGCCTTCGACTTTCCCACGAGATGTCCGCCTGTGACCTCCCATTTTCCCAGAAATGGTGTCCAGTCAGCGCCGTCGGCGACGGTCGAAAACGACCAGGTGCGCGTCGCATTCGACGGTTTGACCAGATAATTATATGCGCCAATAAGATCTATCCGAGGCACCGGCGGATTGATGTCCGAGCCGTTATCCGACTTGTCGATCACCTTCCCTGAGCACACCAGGGCAGCAAGGATATCATCAACCTTTGCACTGGGCTTTGCTTCCGCAAGTACGGCGAACGCACCAGCTACGGCTGGCGAAGCAAACGAAGTGCCATAAGCTTGACTGTAACCGCCCCCCGGAGTTGCGACTTGAACGTCGGTTGCTACCGCTAAAAGCTTGACCAGAGGCGAATGGTCGGAACTACTCGTTAAGGTGTCTAGTTTGGTCGAGTTGCCGACGGCTATCGCCGAGGTTATGCACGCGGGATACCCTATCGCGTTCGTGTGGGACAAATTGCCCGTCGCTATCGCGGTCGCGATTCCCGCGCTGCGCAGGTTGCTGATGGCGGTGGTGAACGCGGGAGATACGTCGTCGCAACCGCCCGAGTAGTAACCTGGAAGATCCTGCGTGCCGAGGCTTAAGTTCACAGCGTTGATGTGAAAGGTCTTGCGAAGAGTATAGACTCGCTGCAGGCCAAGGATGACATCGTGAGAAAACGCGGTCACGGAGCCGCCTCCGCTGGGACTACCGACACCTGTCAGTACCTGAATTGCGATGATCTCCGCGCCCGGCGCTATACCGAGTTCGAGGCCGCCTCCACCTGCGGCGACCGAAGCTACCGAGGTCCCATGGCCGCAGCTTTCAGCCTCAACGTGACAATTGCGCCCCGAACCGGGCTTCGTCGATTTTGCCGCGCCTTTCGGGCAGAGCGAAAAAAGCTGTATGCCCGCCTGGTTGGTGGAATAGCAGGCTTCCGACACAACTTTGCCCTTCAGGACCGGATGCGTTTTGTCGACCCCAGCGTCCAAGACCGCCACGACGTGGTTCGAGCCTGTATTGCCCGTGGCCCAAACGTCGTCTGCATGCATAATCGACATGCTTTCCACGTCGCGCAGTTGCATGGACAAATCTTGCTCGACGGTAGCAACCTCTGTGTCCGATAGAAGTGGCCGGGCCTGCGTGGCATTCACATATAACGACATGAACGGGATAAACGTGAACTTGTCGATGTCTTGCCCATCGGTCCGGCCTAACGCACGGCGTGCGATGCGATCCTGCATAGAAAGTATCGACGAAGCCTGGCGCTTTGCTGCTTCCGGCGCCAACGTGTGTTCCGGCTGCATGGTCGTGCGCAGTCCAATGATCACACGAATCTTGCCTTGATCGTGCGCGCGCAGCACCAATTGATCAGCCGAGCCACCGGGCCGCATCGCAGCGGCGTCTTGCGTGAAAACCGTGAGTGGAGCTTGCGGCTTCCACATGGCGATGCGCGGTTGCTGCGCCAATGCCAAGCCCGGCACGAGCATGGGACTAGCGAGCAAAGCCGCGTGCGCGGCTTTGCGAATTAAACCGATGGGAGACAATTGTCGCCCCTTATGACTTTAACGCGCCCCGAGCCCACAGTAACAGAAGCAGCTGCCTTCAGGATTACTTCAGAATAAATTCCCGCGTGGTGCTTCGGAAAGACACGCCGCAGAAGTTGGTTGGTGGAGCCAGGCGGGATCGAACCGCCGACCTCCTCATTGCGAACGAGGCGCTCTCCCAGCTGAGCTATGGCCCCAACCGACGCAATCGTACGGGATCTCTTGATGCCGCGCGACCTTTAGCGAGAGGCGCCATTTAGGGCGAGGGTTTCGGGCTGTCAAGGACGGCCACTTTACGCGCATCAGACAGGCGTGCGCGACCCCTTTTCCTCGGACAGCCAAGCGGCTATTCGTGACGGCGGCGAACCGCGGAGCGCGCATGAATCCTTTTCTCTGGCTTATTTTCACGATCATCGACCTCTATATCTGGATGCTGATCGCCTCGGCGGTGCTGTCCTGGCTGGTCGCCTTCAACGTCGTCAACACGCGCAATCCGATCGTCGCCAATCTCGGCGAGCTTCTCTATCGCATCACCGAGCCGGCGCTGCGGCCGATCCGCAACATGATGCCCAATCTCGGTGGCATCGACGTCTCGCCGGTGATCCTGATCATCGGGCTGCTGTTCCTCAAGCAGCTCATCTCCTGGCTCTACATCCAGATTTTCATCTAGGTGGTGGCGAGTTCTCCGTGGACCATTGTCGCTGACGGAATTGCCGTAACTGTGCGTCTGACGCCGCGCGGCGGTCGCGACGCCATTGATGGCGTGGCGCAGCTGGCCGATGGACGCGCCGTGCTGAAGGCGCGGGTGCGCGCCGCGGCGAGCCAAGGCGAGGCCAATGCCGCGCTGGCGGGCCTGATCGCCAAATCAGTGGACGTCCCACCCCGTGACGTGGTGCTGACGGCGGGCGCCAGCGCGCGACTCAAGACGCTGCGGATTTCGGGCCACGGCCCAACCCTGATCGCGGCGCTGGAGAAGATGACGGCGACGCGCTAACACAATTCTTATGACCGCACACATCATTGACGGCAAAGCCATAGCGGCGGAATTGCGCGGCAAGATCGCCACCGACGTCACGCGGCTGAAGGCGGCATACGATCTGACGCCCGGCATTGCCGTCGTGCTGGTCGGCGCCAATCCGGCGAGCGAGGTCTATGTGCGCTCGAAGTCGAAAGCCGTGGCCGAGGCCGGCATGCGGCCATTCGACCACAAATTGCCCGATACCGTAAGCGAGGCGGATTTGCTGGCTTTGATCGGCAGGCTCAACGCCGATCCTGCGGTCAGCGGTATTCTGGTGCAATTGCCGCTGCCCGGGCAGATCGACAGTCACAAGGTCATCGCCGCGATCGATCCGGCGAAGGACGTCGACGGCTTCCATCCGCTCAATGTCGGGCGGCTCGCCAGCGGGCTGCCGGCGCTGGTACCATGCACGCCGCTTGGTTGCGTGCTGCTGGCCAAGACGGTGCGGACATCGCTGGCCGGACTGGACGCGGTGGTGATCGGCCGCTCGAACATCGTCGGCAAGCCGGTGGCGCAATTGCTGCTCGCCGAAAATACCACCGTGACCATTGCGCATTCCAAGACCAGGGACTTGCCGGGCGTCTGCCGCCGCGCCGATCTATTGGTGGCCGCGATCGGCCGGCCGGAATTCGTCAAACGAGACTGGATCAAGCCGGGCGCGATCGTGATCGACGTCGGCATCAACCGGATTGCCGGCGCCGATGGCAAGAGCCGCATCGTCGGCGACGTCGCGAGCGACGCGCGCGAACTGGCCGGCGCCGTTACGCCGGTGCCCGGCGGCGTCGGGCCGATGACGATCGCGTGTCTATTGCTCAACACCTTGCGTGCGGCCACCATGCAGCACGGCCTGTCGACACCGGCGCTCTAATGGGCTTCTCAGCTGTCATGGCCCGATTTATCCCGGCCTTCCCGATCAGGGACGCACTGCCGTCCTAAATGGGATCGCCGGGACAAGCCCGGCGATGACAATAGCTATTTGTCGAGACTGCTAGGCCTGCTAGGCCTGCCAGGCGTAGGCGACCTTATCGAGCGTCTTGCTGCCGAATTTTTCCGACGAGCGCGCCACCGCGCGGCCGCCGAGCGCCCGATAGAACTCAACCGCGGTCTCGTTGTCCGACAGTGCCCAGATCACCAGAGTGCGCAGTCCGCTCTGCAGCAGATCCTTGCGCGCGGCGGTGAACAGGCGGCGGCCGAAGCCGAGGCCCTGATATTCCGGGCGCAGGTAAAGCTCGTAGATCTCGCCCTCGTAAGTGAGGCTACGCGCGCGGTTGCGGCCGTAATTGGCGTAGCCGGCGATATTGTCGCCAAACTGCATCAGGCTGATTCGGCTGCCCTTGCGGATCGCCGAATCCCACCATTCCGGGCCGCGGCGGCTGATCAGCCTGTCGAGTTCGTTGCCCGGGATGATGCCCTGATAGGCGGTGCGCCAGGCTTCGTCATGGGTGCTCGCGACCGCCATTGCGTCGGATGGCTTGGCACGGCGAATCTCTATGACGACTGTGCTCATGCAACGATACAAGCAACGAACCCGGTCGCCTTCAAGAGTTGTGTTTAATGAATAGTAAACGGTGTGGATTACTGGCCACAGATCGTTCAAAACTACCTGCAAAGCCACGCCGGAGGAATCAAGCGCCAATATTGCCGCCGACCATGGCGCGCGCCGCAAGTGTTAATATTCGGCGGTTGATTGGCGCGGCTTGCCGAATCAGCCGCGGTTGCGGGCGTGTACAACGGCAAAACGATTCTTCACCCGGCGCTCGCGATCCGCTAGCCTGACGCAATAATGGGGCGCCCGACTCGGCGTCAGGGGGACTCAATGCGCCGGCCTGCTGTAGCCATGTCAGCGCTCTGTTTCGGTGTCGCCTTGTCCGGCGCGGTGACCGCAGCTTTCGCGGACGGCGCGTCCTGGCGGCTTGAAAAGCAGCACCAGCACGAAGCGCGCCAACAGGCCGCCAATGTGCCGGCCGGTGACATCAATCCTGGCATCGTCGGCGGCACCAAAGCGCCGGCGGGCAAATGGCCGTTCCAGGTCGCGCTGCTGTACCTGCCGTGGGGCGGCAGCAACTATGACATGGAGTATTGCGGCGGATCGCTGGTCGACAGCCTGCATGTCGTCATCGCCGCGCATTGCGTGTTCGGCAAGAAGCCGTCGAAATTCAATGTGCTGACCGGGACGCAATCGCTCGCCAGCGGCGGCAAGCGGCACGCGCTGGCCAGCATCAAGGTGCATCCGAAATACAACGACAGGACAACCGATTACGACATCGCCGTGATCACGCTGCAGACGCCGGCGAAGGGGATTGCCTTTTACTCGCAGCTCATCACCAGCGCGCAGGAAGCGAGTTTGGCGAAGACCGGCACCAGCACCTACGTGGTCGGCTGGGGCAGCACCGTTGCGACCGGAGGCGGCTATCCGAAGGATTTGATGCAGGTCAGCGTGCCGCTGGTGTCGCGCACCGACTGCAACGATGCCAATTCCTACGATGGTGAAATAACTCAGCGCATGATCTGCGCCGGTCTCACAGCCGGCGGCAAGGACTCTTGCGACGGCGATTCGGGCGGTCCGCTGGTCGTCAAGGACAGCCTGGGCCGCTGGCGGCTGCAGGCAGGCATCGTCAGTTGGGGCGACGGCTGTGCGACTCGAAATCTTTTTGGCGTCTATTCGCGACTTGCGGTGCTGAGCGCATGGGCCAACGGCGTCATTGACGCCGACACCCGCGCGGGCGTCGCGAGCCGGCTGCGCACCGCTGACCCCAACATCGTCGAAATATTGCCGGCGCAGTAACCGGCGATCAGCCTACGGCTTCGGCGGCAGCCGCACGCTGGCGGTCTTCGCGCTTGCGGTCGGTCTCGTCGAGCAGCCGCTTGCGCAGGCGGATCGACTTTGGTGTGACCTCGACCAGCTCGTCGTCCTCGATATAGGCCAGCGCCTTTTCCAGGGTCATGCGAATCGGCGGCGTCAGCCGCACCGCCTCGTCTTTCGAGGTGGTGCGGATATTGGTGAGCTGCTTGCCCTTGAGCACGTTGACGACAAGATCGTTGTCGCGCGTGTGCTCGCCGACGATCATGCCCCTGTAAACTTTCCAGCCCGGCTCGATCATCATCGGGCCGCGGTCTTCCAGATTCCACAGCGCATAAGCGACCGCGTCGCCCTGATCGTTGGAGATCAGCACGCCGTTGCGACGGCCCTGGATGTCGCCCTTGTGCGGCGCATAGGCGTGAAACAGCCGATTTATGATTGCGGTGCCGCGGGTATCGGTCAGCAATTCGCCCTGATAGCCGATCAGCCCGCGCGTCGGCGCGTAGAATACCAAGCGCACGCGGCCGCCGCCGGACGGCCGCAACTCGACCATTTCGGCTTTGCGCTCGGCCATCTTCTGCACGACGATGCCGGAATGCACTTCGTCGACGTCGATCACGACTTCCTCGATCGGCTCTTGTAGCTCGCCGTCGTCGCCGCGGCGGAGCAGCACCTTCGGACGCGATACCGACAGCTCGAAACCTTCGCGGCGCATGGTTTCGATCAGGATGCCGAGCTGCAATTCGCCGCGCCCGGCGACTTCCATCGAATCCTTCTCGTCGCTCTCGCGCACGCGCAGCGCCACATTGCCTTCGGCCTCGCGCAGCAGGCGGTCGCGGATCATGCGGCCGGTCACCTTGTCGCCCTCGGTGCCGGCGAGCGGTGAGTCGTTGACGCGGAAAGTCATGGCGAGGGTCGGCGGATCGATCGGCTGCGCCGGGATCGGCGTTTCCACCGACGGATCGCAGATCGTCATCGCCACGGTGGCGTTCGGCAGGCCGGCCAGCGCGACGATGTCGCCGGCTTCGGCTTCTTCGACCGCGGTGCGCTCGATGCCGCGGAACGCCAGCACCTTGGTGATGCGGCCGGTCTCGATCAGCTTGCCGTCATGGTCGAGCACCTTGACCGGCTGGTTCGGCTTGACCGAGCCGGAGGTGATGCGGCCGGTGACGATGCGGCCGAGATAAGGATTGGCCTCGAGGATCGTGCCGAGCAGGCGGAACGGGCCCTGTTCGACCACCGGCGGCTTGACGTGGCTGAGGATCAGATCGAACAGCGGCTTCATGCCGTTGTCGCGCGAGCCTTCGAGCGAGGTCGCCATCCAGCCCTGCTTGGCCGAGCCGTAGAGAATCGGAAAATCCAGCTGCTCGTCGGTGGCGTCGAGCGCGGCGAACAGGTCGAACACTTCATTGATGACCTGGACCGGACGCGCGTCCTGGCGGTCGACCTTGTTGATCACCACGATCGGCTTGAGGCCCATCTTCAGCGCCTTGGAGACCACGAACTTGGTCTGCGGCAGCGGGCCTTCGGCGGCGTCGACCAGCACCAGCGCGCCGTCGACCATGTTGAGGATGCGCTCGACCTCGCCGCCGAAATCCGCATGGCCCGGCGTGTCGACGATGTTGATGCGGGTGCCATTCCACTCGACCGAGGCGGCCTTGGCGAGGATGGTGATGCCGCGCTCGCGCTCGAGGTCGTTGGAGTCCATCGCCCGCTCGACCTGGCGCTGGTTCTCGCGATACACGCCGGACTGCTGCAGCAGGCGATCGACCAGGGTGGTCTTGCCGTGGTCGACGTGAGCAATGATGGCGACGTTGCGCAAATTCATGACTGTTCCGGATTTTCACCGCGGGTCGACAAAGGATTTCCGCCGGAAATCCGTGTTCCACAAAAGACAACAGGATTGCCGGACGGCAATCCTGTGGCCCGCGACTCGGCGGAATATAGTCACGAATGGCCGCGAAGCAACGTCATAAACACGGCAAGACCGATATGCGTTAATGTCGGCGGATCGATAAAAGCGAGGTATTTCAATGGCCGCAAAATTGGACGCCGCTGCCCGCAAGACCGCCCTGGCGGGGCTTCCCGGCTGGTCGGAGGTTGCCGGCCGCGACGCCATCACCAGGAAGTTCAGCTTCAAGGACTTCAACGAGGCCTTCGGCTTCATGGCCCGGGCGGCGCTGGTCGTCGAAAAGATGGACCACCATCCGGAGTGGTTCAATGTCTACAAGACCGTCGAAGTGACGCTCTCGACCCACGACGCCGGCGGCGTCACCGAACTCGACGTCAAGCTCGCCGCGGCGATGGACAAGATTGCAGGGCAGTAATTTTGTTGTCATGGCCGGGCTGGTCCCGGCCATCCCGCTTAGGAAGACACTGCCTTCCTGACCGGGATCACCGGGACAAGCCCGGTGATGACAGCATAACTTCGGACGTCTTGCGCAATAATCGTCTGAAACCCAAATGACCGCCATGACCTTTGCCCGCGCCGCGTTCTGGCGAAACAATGACGACGACACCGCGCTGCGCCGCTCGTTCTGGTGCAAGCTCGCGGCGGTCGGCGCGCGGCTGCCATTCGCCGCGGACCTGCTGGCGGCGTATTACTGCGCCTTCGACCGCGACACCCCGCTTCAGGTCAAGGCCACTTTGGTCGGCGCCATCGCCTATTTCGTGCTGCCGCTCGACGCGGTGCCGGATTTCCTGCCGGTGCTTGGCTTCACCGACGATGCCGCGGTGCTGGCGACCGCGATCAAGCTGGTGACGAGCCATATCCGCCCGGTGCACCATCAGGCCGCGAAGGCCAAGCTGGCCTCGCTGCTGCAAACCGAGCGCTGATGAATTAAGACGCGGTGATGGATCGCGACACGCTCAAGGCCTACGACACCCACGCGGCAGACTATGCCAGGGACTGGCACGACCAGCCGCCGCCCGCCGATCTGCACGCGATCATCCGCCGATTTTTTCGCAACGGCGCGACCGCCGATATCGGCTGCGGTACCGGACGCGAGGTCGGCTGGCTCAATGCCAACGGCTTTCCGGCGGTCGGAGTTGATGCGTCAGCCGGTCTGTTGGCGGAGGCGAAGCGGCTTTATCCCGACGCCGAGTTTCGTCTGGCGGCGTTGCCGGAGCTTGATGGGGTCGCCGCCGGCAGCTTCGACAATGTGCTGTGCGAAACCGTTATCATGCATTTGCCGCGCGCTGCGATTGCGCCGTCGGCGCGCCGACTGATTGAGATCGTCAGGCCCGGCGGCGCTCTTTATCTGAGCTGGCGTGTCGAGAAGGACGAGCGGCGCGACGAAAACGGTCGGCTTTACACCGCATTCGGCCGTAGTCTGGTGCTGGACGAATTGCGCGGTGCGACGATCCTGCTCGACGAAGACGTTGTCAGCGCGTCCTCCGGAAAAATCATTCACCGCGTGGTCGCGCGAAAATCTTAAGGGTGCAAGATGATCTTGCCCATCACCTGCCGCGACGCGATGGCCTTGAGCGCCGCCGCGGCATCGTTCAGCGGATAGGTCGCATGCACATGCGAGGACAGCTTGCCCTGTGCGCACCATTCCAGGAGCTGCATGGTATTGGCGCGATGGCCGGCGGGATCGCGCTCGACGAATGAGCCCCAAAACACGCCGACAATGTCGCAGCCCTTCAGCAAAGGCAGGTTGAGCGGAATTTTCGGAATCTCGCCGGCGGCGAAGCCGATCACCAGAAAACGTCCCATCCAGGCGATCGAGCGCAGCGCCGGCTCGGCATAGGCGCCGCCGACCGGATCGTAGATGACGTCGACGCCGTTGCCGCCGGTGACGCGCCGCAGCGCGTCCTTGATATCCTCTTTGGCGTAATTGATGGTTTCATCGGCGCCGTGCTGGCGCGCGAAAGCGAGCTTGTCATCCGACGAGGCGCAGGCGATGACGCGCGCACCCATCACCTTGCCGAGTTCGACCGCGGCGAGGCCGGCGCCACCGGAAGCGCCGAGCACCGCAAGAGTCTCGCCGGGTTTCAGCTGCGCGCGGTCCTTTAGCGCGTGCAGGGTGGTGCCGTAAGTAACGCAAAGCCCCGCGGCGCGGTCGAAGTCCAGGTTGTCGGGAATCGGCACCAGCCGTTCGGCTTTCATCGCGATGCGCTCACGCGCCGCGCCATAGCCGACATAGGCCAGCACGCGGTCACCGGGCTTCAGCGTGACGTCAGGGCCGACGCTTTCCACCACGCCGGCGAATTCGGCGGCTGGCGAAAACGGCATCGCCGGCTTGGTCTGGTATTTCCCGGCGATGATCAGGGTGTCGAAGAAATTGAGCGCGGCGGCTTTGACCCGGACGACGGCCTCGCCGGGCGCGGCCAGCGGGTCGGCAATGTCGCTAATGGTAAGATCGTCGGCTGTGCCGTAATGGCTGCAAAGCAAGGCTTTCATGGCGGCGATCTCTAGCACAAGTCAGCCAATGTTAACGCGCCCCCGGGTTTGTCGCGCTTTGCCGCCTTCACAAGGTCGATTTTCGGCATTAATGGGCTACAGTTCCGCGATTCCCTGGCAGGGCCTTAAGAGGCCGCGCCCTCACAAGACCGGTAGCCCGATGACCCTTTTGCGTTTCTCTCAAACCGTCGTCCCGCTCCTTCTCGTCAGCACCTTCGCCATTTCGGCGCAGGCGCAACAACCGGCAACCGCGCCAGCGGCCACGGCGCCTGCGGCAACTGCGCCGGCGGCCTCGGCCAAGCCGAAGGCCGCGGCCAAGCCAGCGGCGGCGAAGCCTGCTGCGGCCAAGCCCGCAGCGACTCCGGCCGCTGCGGCGGAAGGCGAGCAGCCGGTGCTGCTCGGCCAATTCGGCGACTGGGGCGCCTACAAGGCGACGCCTGGCGGCAAGGCCGTCTGTTTCGCGCTGGCCAAGCCGGCATCGGCGGTGACCGAGCCGGCCGGGCGCAGCCGCGATCCGTCCTACATGTTCGTTTCGACGCGCCCGTCCGAGAAAGTGAAGAATGAAATCTCGGCCATTGTCGGCTTCCCGCAGAAGCCCGGCGCCGACACCAGCGCCACGATCGGCGCCGACAAATTCGCCATGTACACGCAGAACGACGGCGCCTGGGTCAAGAATGCGGCCGATGAAGCCAAGCTGGTCGATGCGATGCGCAAGGGCCCGGATCTCGTGCTCAGGAGCGAGTCCTCGCGGGGCACCAAGACCACCGACACCTATTCGCTCAAGGGCCTCGCCCAGGCGCTCGACAAGGTGGCCGAGGAGTGCCGGTAGCTGGCGATCCTTACCCCTCATGGTGAGGAGCGCGGCGAAGCCGCACGTCTCCAACCACGGGACCCGTGGGGTCGCGGCCTTCGGCCGCTCCTCAGGATGAGGATCGTTTTCTCTCTAAAAGAGCTTAAGTAGTTTCTGTATGACTTTACTCGACGTCGCACCGATCGAAAAGGCCCCGCTCGAGCGCTACGTCGCGCCGGCGAAGCCGTCGTTGATCGGCCTGTCGCGCGCCGCGCTGGCCGATGCGCTCGGCGGCATCGGCGTGCCGGAGCGCGAGCGCAAGATGCGCGTGCAGCAGCTGTGGCACTGGATCTATGTGCGCGGCGTGACGTCGTTCGACGTGATGTCGAGCGTGTCGAAGGAGCTGCGCGCCACGCTCGACACCCACTTCACGCTGGCGCGGCCGGAGGTCGTGGCCGAGCAGGTCTCGGTCGACGGCACGCGCAAATGGCTGTTGCGATTGCCCGGCGAGGTCGAAGGCGAGCGGCCGCACGAGGTCGAGTGCGTCTATATCCCGGATGGCGAGCGCGGCACGTTGTGCGTGTCCAGCCAGGTCGGCTGCACGCTCAATTGCACATTCTGCCACACCGGCACGCAGCGCCTGGTGCGCAATCTCATCCCCGGCGAGATCGTCGGCCAGGTGATGGTGGCGCGCGACCGGCTCGGCGACTGGAGCGAAATCGCGCAAAAGGGCGAGCACAAGCGGCAAATCACCAACATCGTCATGATGGGCATGGGCGAGCCGCTGTACAATCTCGACCACGTCCGCGACGCGCTGTTGATCGTCGCCGATGGTGACGGCATCGCCATCTCCAAGCGGCGGATCACGCTGTCGACCTCGGGCGTCGTGCCGATGATCGAGCGCGCCGGCAACGAGATCGGCTGCATGCTGGCGATCTCGCTGCATGCGGTGCGCGACGAGCTTCGCAGCGAGTTGGTGCCGCTCAACCGCAAATATCCGATCGCTGAATTGCTCAAGGCCTGCCGCAATTATCCGGGCGCCAGCAATGCGCGCCGCATCACCTTCGAGTACGTCATGCTCAAGGGCGTCAATGATTCGATCGACGACGCCAAGGCGCTGGTGCGATTGCTCAAGGGCATTCCGGCCAAGATCAATCTCATTCCGTTCAATCCCTGGCCGGGTACCAAATATGAATGCTCGGACTGGGACCAGATCGAGAAATTCTCCGAAGTCGTGTTCAACGCCGGCTACGCTTCGCCGGTGCGCACGCCGCGCGGCCGCGACATTCTGGCGGCCTGCGGCCAGCTCAAGAGCGCGACCGAAAAACTGTCGGCGCGCGAGCGCATGACGTTGCGCGCCATGGCGATGACCGAATAGCTGCATGACGCTGATCGGCCGCCTCATCGTGATTTGCTTTGCTCTGCTGCTGGCGGCGGTGGCCTCCGGCATCCTCACAATGATTGCGCTGCTGGTGCTTGAGCTGCATGCATTGGCCGGCGGAGGCCCGGCGGCGCACATCTTCTTCTGGAGCGGGGCCGCGGTCGGCTCCGGCATCACGGTCTATGCGGCGATTTTGCCGACGCTGATCGCCATCGCTCTGGCGGAGGCGTTCTCGATCCGCTCGGTGCTGATCTACGCGCTGGCCGGCGCCGCCATCATGCTGGCCGGCTATTACAGCGTCGGCATGGCGGGGTCTTACGAGGAATCGATCGACGAGCCACCGTCGCCGATTTCGCGCACCGCGGAGATCGCCGCGGCGGCCGGCGCCGTGTTCGGCTTGACCTATTGGGCGATTGCCGGGCGCAGGGCCGGCGCCTGGCGGCGTGCCGCGTGATGCCGAAAACGGCGGTTTTCGGCTAGGATCGCGCCAAGGAATCCTGAATGAATCGCGCCGGCCTGTTCGTCGTTGTCGCCATTGCCATCATCGCCGGCGCGATGTTCGCAATTTATCCGCAACTCGATCTGGCGATATCGCGTTTGATGTTCGAGCAGGTCGATTCCGGCTTCGTGCCGGGAGCGGCGATGAAAGTGCTGCGCGAGGCCGCGCGGTTCGTGGTGGCACTGATCGCCGCACCGGCCTTCATCGCGGTAGCGCTCAAGCTGATCGCGCCGAAACGGCCGATGCTGATCCCCGGCCGGGCGGCGCTGCTGATGATCGCGACCCTGGCGATCGGCCCCGGCCTGATCAGCAATGCCGTGCTCAAGGATCATTGGCACCGCCCGCGCCCGGTGCAAGTGACGGAGTTCGGCGGCAATTCGCATTTCACGCCATGGTGGGATCCGCGCGGCGAATGTGTGGCGAATTGCTCGTTCGTCGCCGGCGAGCCGTCCGGCGCGTTCTGGACCATCGCCGCCGCGAGCTACGCGCCGCCGCCATGGCGTCCGCTGGCTTATGGCGCGGCCATCATTTTCGGACTGGCGGTCGGACTGCTGCGGATGGCGGCGGGCGGACATTTCGCCAGCGACGTGGTGTTCGCCGGCGTGTTCACGTTCCTGGTGATCTGGCTCGCGCACGCGCGGCTGTACCGCTGGCGCAACCGCCCAAGCGATGCGGCGGTCGAGAACGCTATCGCTCGCATCGTATCGCCACGCCAAAAAGCCGATGGCCGGGACTAGCCCGGCCATCGCGACGCGATCTGATTGTGCTTAGTGCTTCTTCGACTTGCTCGGAGCATTATTGGCAACTTTCGCATCGCTGGTGGTTTCGGCGCGCGCGCCATTGCCCTCAAGCTTCTGGCCGAACAGCGCGATGGTGCGGGCATAGACGTCGGCCTTGTTCCACTCCTTGATCACCTCGAAGTTCGGCTGTCCCGGTCCCCAGCTCTGGCCACGCTGCCAGCCCTTGCTCTTGAGATAATTGGCGGTGGAGGCGAGCACGTCCGAGCTGTTGCGGATCAGGTCCGGCTTGCCGCGGCCGTCGAGGGTGGTGGCGTATTTCACGTAGGACGAAGGCAGGAATTGCGTCTGGCCGATCTCGCCGGCCCAGTCGCCCTTCATGTCGGCCGACGCCATGTCGCCGCGATCGACGATGCGCAGCGCGTCAAGCAACTCGCCCTGGAATTTGTCGGTGCGGCGGCAGTCATAAGCCAGCGTCGCGACCGAGCGCACCACCGGGAGCTTGCCCTGGTTGACGCCGTAATCGGTCTCGAGGCCCCAGATCGCGACCACGACGCCGCCCGGTACGCCGTATTTCTGCTCGATAGCCTTGATGGTCGAGGCGTGCTGCTTCATCAGCTGCGCCGCCTTGCTGAGGCGGTCGCGCGAGATCATGCGCGAGGAGAACTGCTCGAAGGTCTGCTTGAAAACCTTCTGGCTGCGGTCTGCCGCGAGCACGCTATCGTCGATGGTGACGCCGTCGAGCGCGGCGAGGCCGCGCTTCGAGATGCCCTGCTTGCCGGCGTCTTTCTTGAATTCGGTCAGGAAGGCGGGGAAACCGCCTTTGGTATTGCATTGCACGGCGGCCAGCGCGGGCGCCGCGCTGAGCACGAAGACTGCGCCGGTGATGGCGGCGGCGACGAAGCTGGACGCGTTAACTTTTGGCATGGTGCGCTCGCTGATAAAAAATCTGGACGGAATTCGGTTTACTGCAAGCCTGGCCTTGCGCGTAGCGCGATCCGGCGGTGAGGTTAATTCGCAGGCGTTGCTTGCGCTCGCGCGAGCCTCGCCGCAAACGTTAATTCGGCTCTTCACTTCCGCCGGACATTCGTGCCAATAGTTTCCGCGCAGGAGCAAACCATGGCCAAAGCCGGCGACAAGAAAGTCAAGAAAGTGGTGCTGGCCTATTCCGGCGGCCTCGACACCTCGATCATTCTGAAATGGTTGCAAACCACTTATGGCTGCGAGGTGGTGACCTTCACCGCCGATCTCGGCCAGGGCGAGGAATTGTCGCCGGCGCGCGACAAGGCGATCCTGCTCGGGATCAAGCCGGAAAATATCTACATCGAGGACCTGCGCGAGGAGTTCGTGCGCGACTACGTGTTTCCGATGTTTCGCGCCAACGCGCTGTACGAGGGCCAATATCTGCTCGGCACCTCGATCGCGCGGCCGCTGATCGCCAAGAAGCAGATCGAAATTGCAGAAAAGGTCGGCGCCGACGCGGTGGCGCATGGGGCGACCGGCAAGGGCAACGACCAGGTCCGCTTCGAGCTGGCCTATTATGCGTTGAAGCCGGACGTGACGGTGATCGCGCCGTGGCGCGAATGGGACCTGACGTCACGGACCCGGCTGATCGAGTTCGCCGAGCAGCACCAGATCCCGATCTCCAAGGACAAGCGTGGCGAGGCGCCATTCTCGGTCGACGCCAATCTTCTGCATTCCTCGTCGGAGGGCAAAGTGCTCGAAGACCCGGCGCAGGATGTGCCGGACTATGTGTTCTCGCGCACCGATGATCCGTTCAGCGCGCCCGACAAGCCGACCGTCATCACGGTGGATTTCGAGCGTGGCGATCCGGTGGCGGTCGACGACAAGACACTGTCGCCGGCGGCGCTGCTGACCAGACTCAACGAGCTCGGCAAGGTCAACGGCATCGGCCGGCTCGACCTGGTGGAGAACCGGTTCGTCGGCATGAAGTCGCGCGGCATGTATGAGACGCCGGGCGGCACCATCCTGCTCGCCGCGCATCGCGGCATCGAGTCGATCACGCTCGACCGCGGCGCGGCCCACCTCAAGGATGAGCTGATGCCGAAATATGCCGAGCTGGTTTATTACGGCTTCTGGTTCGCGCCGGAGCGCGAGATGCTGCAGGCGGCGATCGACAAGTCGCAGGAATTCGTCACCGGCCGCGTCACGCTGCGACTTTACAAGGGCAGCGTCGCGGTGATCGGCCGCGACAGCAAATATTCACTGTACGACCAGGATCTGGTGACGTTCGAGGAAGGCGCCGTGGCCTATGACCACCGTGACGCCGAAGGCTTCATCAAGCTCAACGCGCTGCGCCTGCGCACGCTGGCGCAGCGAAAGAAGAAGCTGAAGCTGTGACGCAAGCGGTTTGGCACGGACTGCGATGGGCCGTAGCGGTGGCCTTGCTGGCCGCGCTCATCGCCTGCGCCGGCACTAAAGATAAGGACAAGGAAGAAGCCAATATATTTCCAGCCAAGTTCAAGGGTCAGATCGAGCTGACGCTGACCAACACGCTTGGCGATCCCACCAACATCCGCGGCGCGTATTATTCCGAACCGGTGCTCGATCCGACGGGACCGATCAAGACCTATTATTCCTGCCTGCGCTTCAATGCCCGCGGCACTGACGGCGATTACATGGGCAGCCACGATTACATCGCGTATTATTACGGCGGCGAGCTCAACCAGTTGATCGGGGCGACGCCCGAGCAGTGCGGCAAGGCCGCCTACAAGCCGTATCCCGAGCTTGAGAAGCTCTGCCTCGGCGCGAGTTGCAAGTAGCACTCCTACTAAGCCAGCTTCACGGTGACCTTGCGGTTTTCGCCGAGATCGGGTTTGTCGCCGGTCAGCCGCGCCTTGGCGAACTCGAATGCCGCGACCATGGTGCTGGCCGGGCCGTCCCATAATTCCGCCAGCGCAGGATCGATCCGTAGCACGCGAACATGCTTGTCTTGCGGCCCGTCCGGCCACCACACGTCGTCGGCCTTTTTCCAGATCTTGGCGGCGGCGATGTTGTCCTGCGTCACCGAGGCTCGGCCGGTAATCGACAGATAGGCGTTGTCGTCCGGGTCGATCACCGTGAAGCAGACCTCGGCATGGGCTGCGATCTCGTCGTCCTTTAGCCCGCGAATATCGGTAAGGAAAAAGATCGCGCCGCTGTCGCGGTCGGGACGCGCGTCGAGCGGGCGGGCGCGCAACCCGTCGGCGAACCGCGTTGTCAGCATGCCGACGGAATGCTTGTCGAGAATGTCCCAGACGCGGGCTTCATGGTCCTGATTCATCCGGATGCAACCGGCGAGACCCCATATGAGTTCCGCAACGCGGCGGGAACCGTCAAATCCCACCTTTCAAGCGCTCGATCAGGCCATAAATATCACCGAGCACCCAAAGATCGCGCACCTTGCCGTTCTCGAAGATGAACAGTGGCGTGCCGTACCACCAGACGTGCCGGCCGCTAGGCGCCACGCCGAACAGCTCCTTGCGGTGCACGCCGTGAAAGCGGAGCTTCGCCATCACGCGGTCGCCTTCCTCGACCATCGCCAGGATGTCGGAGGTGTAGTCGCCAAGCGCGCGTGTGACATAGTCGACATAGCCGCCGAATTGCTCGTACCCGACGAGCTTCGGTCCCAGCGAACCGCGAAAGCTGAAGTCGCGATGAAAGATTTTGGGGATCAGGCTCTTGTCGGCGTGATCCCACAACTCCTTGTAGAAGATGCGCACGATCTCCTTTTGTGGCGTCAAGGTGACGCCGGCAAAATTCAGCGCCGGCTCGTCCATCGGATGCCCCGTCGACCGCGCCCCGCTTTTGGGCGCGGCGTCATGATGCTAACGGCGATTCCTGACGGGCGCGAGTGCCTGCCGATCCCACGAAGCGACAGGCAGTCATCCAGGTCGTTATTGCTGTTGCGGCTGGCCGGGTGCCATCGGCGCCTGGTTCTGCGGCGGCGGCGAATCCTGCGGCATGGCCTGTGGGCCGCCGCTGGCATCGGTATTCTGCTGGCCCATCAGCAACGGCGTGATCCGCTGCACGGTGACCCGGCGGTTGCGCTCCTCCGGCCCGTCGGTCGGCACCTTGAGTTCGGTTTCGCCGAAGCCCTGCGTGGTCATGTTCTCCGGCGGAATCTGAAATTGCTGCGACAGCACTTCCGCCACCGCTTCGGCGCGGCGATCGGACAGCGAGAGGTTGTCCTCATCCGAGCCGACGGCGTCGGTGAAACCCTCGATCATGTAGACTTCGTTCGGGTTGGCTTCGATCGCACTGTGCATCGCTTCGGCAATCGGTTCGAGCAATTGGGCCTGGTCGGGCCTGACGTCCCACGAGCCGGTGTCGAACGTGATGGTGTCGATGTCGATGCGCGGCATGCGCTCGCGCAGCGAGGCGCTCTCGCGGATCTCGTCGAGCGAATAGGCGCGCTCGATCGGCATCACCGGCGGCGCCACCAGAGTCTCATAGAGCCAGGCGCGGGGCGCCGTGCGGTATTCGACGATGTAACGTTCGCGCGGAATGCGGATTACCGGCGGTGGCAGGTTCAGCACGACAAAGCCGGCGGCCGGGCGGTTCTGGATCAGAACGAACTCGCGGCCATTGACCCATCGCGAACGGCGCAGCAGGCGTCCATTGGCGTCGAGCACGGTGATGATGCGGACGCCGCCCGGCCGCACGACAACAGCCTCTCTGTTGTTGCCGCGCTGGACGACCTGCACGTTGGCGCCGCCGACGCGGAAGCGCGCGACCTCATCGTGACGGATGACGGTGCGGTTGCCCTCGCGCACGATGGTGCGGTCGCCCTCGCGAATGACGGTGCGGTTGCCTTCGTGTGCCTCCTTGCGCTCGGCCCGAACCGCGTCAATGCGGTGATCGCGCGCAGCAGCCGTATTGGCCCGCGGTGCGTTCGTCGTCGGCTGATTGGTTTGCTGATTGGCCGGGTTATTTTGCCGCGGCTGATTGGTCTGCTGCTGATTCCGCGGCGCGATGGGCTGGTTGGTCTGCCGCGTCGGCCGTTGGTTCTGCGGCGCGACGGGCTGGTTGGTTTGCCGCGTCGGCTGCCGGGTCTGCGGCGTCACAGGCTGGGTGGCCTGCTGCGGCTGATTGGTCCGCGGCGTCACGGGCTGGTTGGTCTGTTGCGTCGGGTGTTGCGGCTGTTGCGGGGCTGGCGGAGCGGCCTGCGTCACCGGTGGATTGGGTTGCGGTCGCACGGGCGGATTGGCCTGTTGCGTTACCGGCTGATTGGCGCGGGTCGGAGCGTTATTGCGGTCCTGCAAAACCGGGGCCAGCGGCCGCTGGAGCGGCTGACTCTGGACGGCGCGGTTCGGCGGCTGCTGGTTTGCGTGCGGCTGGGCTTCCGGCCGCGGCGGCTGGTTGGGCTGCGCGCCGTCCCTGCGGCGCCGCACGTCGTCCGGCGCGGGCGCGGGATTTTGCGCGACGACGAGATTACCGTTTTGCGCGGCGGCGATGCCGGAATGACCGAACGTAGCCCCGGTGGCAATCGCGCTCAGCAGTAGCGTCAGCTTGAAATTCATGCCCGAACCCTTGTGTGTGGTGATAGGCACAAACGCGCCTAGACCCGATTGGTTCGGATTGATGCCTGCGTAAAAGGGCCGCGGTCGGGCCGAGTTGCGGCTTATCGGCAGCGAAGATTTGGCGGCTCAAACCTGCCGTTCGACCATGTTCTTCTTGATGTCGGCGATGGCTTTGGCGGGATTGAGCCCCTTCGGGCACACTTTGGTGCAGTTCATGATGGTGTGGCAGCGATACAGCCGGAATGGGTCCTCGAGATTGTCGAGCCGCTCGCCGGTCGCCTCGTCGCGGCTGTCCTTGATCCAGCGGTCGGCCTGCAGCAGCGCCGCCGGGCCGAGATAGCGCTCGGAATTCCACCAGTAGCTCGGGCACGCGGTCGAACAACAGGCGCACAGAATGCACTCGTAATGGCCGTCGAGCTTGGCGCGGTCCTCGTGGCTCTGCTTGCGCTCTTTCTCGGGGTCCGGCGTCACCGTCTTCAGCCACGGCTGGATCGAGGCATATTGCGCGTAGAAATTAGTGAGGTCGGGGACGAGGTCCTTCATTACTGGCTGGTGCGGCAGCGGGTAAATCTTGACCGGCGTCTTTTCGTCGTCGATCGCCTTGGTGCAGGCGAGCGTGTTGGCGCCGTCAATGTTCATCGCGCAGGAGCCGCAAATGCCCTCGCGACAGGAGCGGCGGAAGGTCAAAGTCGGATCGACGTTGTTCTTGATCCAGATCAGCGCGTCGAGAACCATCGGCCCGCAATCGCCGCGATCGACGTAATATGTGTCGACGCGCGGATTTTGATCGTCATCCGGCGACCAGCGATAAATGCGGAATTCCGTGACCCGGGCCGCCGAAGCGAGCTTCGGCCAAGTCTTGCCTTCGGTGATCTTGGAATTTCGCGGCAGCGTGAATTCGGCCATGGGTCTTTACTCTTAGTAGACGCGAGCCTTCGGCTCGATATAGGCGACGTCGTTGCTCATCGTGAAGGTGTGCACCGGGCGATAGTCGATCGTGACCTCGCCCTTTTCGTTCATCCAGGTCAGGGTGTGCTTCATCCAGTTCTTGTCGTCGCGATTCGGGAAATCCTCGCGCGCATGGGCACCGCGGCTTTCGGTGCGGTTCTTCGCCGCGTCCATGGTGACGACCGCTTGCGCCAGCAGATTGTCGAGCTCGAGCGTCTCGACCAGATCGGAATTCCAGATCAGCGACCGGTCGGTGACGCTGAGATCGGCGATGCCGCCATAGACGTCGTGGATCAGTTTATGGCCTTCCTCGAGCACCTCGGCAGTGCGGAACACGGCGCAGTTGTTCTGCATCACCTTCTGCATCTTGAGCCGCAGCTTCGCGGTCGGCGTGCCGCCTGAGGCGTAGCGGAATTTATCGAGCCGCGACAGCGCCTTCTCGGCGGAATCCTTCGGCAGTTCAGGCTGGCTGTCGCCGGCGGTGAGAATGTCGGCGCAGCGGTGCGCGGCGGCGCGGCCGAACACGACGAGGTCGATCAGCGAATTGGAGCCGAGCCGGTTGGCGCCATGCACCGAGACGCAGCCAGCTTCGCCGAGCGCCATCAGGCCGGGAATCACGGTTTCCGGATTGCCGGTCTTCTTGGTCAGCGCCTCGCCGTGATAATTACAGGCAATGCCGCCCATATTGTAATGCACCGTCGGGAGCACCGGGATCGGCTCCCGCGTCACGTCGACGCCGGCAAAGATCCGGGCCGATTCCGAAATGCCGGGCAGCCGCTCATGAATCACCGCGGGATCGAGGTGGTCGAGATGCAGGAAGATGTGGTCCTTTTCCTTGCCGACGCCGCGGCCTTCGCGGATCTCGATCGTCATCGAGCGCGACACGACGTCGCGCGAGGCGAGATCCTTAGCGGATGGCGCATAGCGCTCCATGAAGCGCTCGCCTTCTGAATTGACCAGATAACCGCCTTCGCCGCGCACGCCCTCGGTAATCAGGCAGCCGGCGCCGTAGATTCCGGTCGGGTGGAACTGCACGAACTCCATGTCCTGCAGCGGTAATCCGGCACGCAGCACCATGGCATTGCCGTCGCCGGTCTGGGTGTGGGCGCCGGTGCAGGTCAGATAGGCGCGGCCGTAGCCGCCGGTCGCGATCATCGTCATCTGGGCGCGGAAGCGATGGATCGTGCCGTCCTCGAGGTTAAGGGCGATCACGCCGCGGCAATGGCCGTCTTCGTCGACGATCAGGTCGAGCGCGAAATATTCGATGTAGAATTCTGCGGCGTGCTTGAGCGCCTGGCCGTAAAGCGTGTGCAGCATGGCGTGGCCGGTGCGGTCGGCCGCAGCGCAGGTGCGCTGCGCGATGCCCTTGCCGTAATGCGTGGTCATGCCGCCGAACGGGCGCTGATAGATCTTGCCGTCTTCCTCGCGCCGCGAGAACGGCATACCCCAGTGGTCGAGTTCATAGACTGCGGCCGGCGCGTTGCGGCACAGATATTCGATGGAGTCCTGGTCGCCGAGCCAGTCGGCGCCCTTGACGGTGTCGTACATGTGCCAGCGCCAGTCGTCCTCGCCCATATTGCCAAGCGAGGCAGCGATGCCGCCCTGCGCCGCGACGGTGTGCGAGCGGGTTGGAAACACCTTGGTGATGCAGGCGGTCTTCAATCCAGCTTCAGAACAGCCGACGACGGCGCGAAGCCCTGAGCCGCCGGCGCCGACCACGACGACGTCGTAAGTGTGGTCCTCGATCGGGTAGGAGCGGCCGCTGATCGAAGGTGCGGTTTTTTGGGCGCCGTTGGTCGCCATAGTCGTCAGACTCCGAACGAAAGCTTGAGGATTGCGAACGTGCAGGCGACCGCCGTCAGCACGCAGAAAAACGTGTTCGCCAGCAGCGCCGCGAATTTCGGCGCGTCGTCATGCACGTAGTCGATGATGATCTCCTGCATGCCGATCCACATGTGATAGATCGATGCGCCTATGAACAGCAGCATCAGGATCGCAACCAGCGGCGAGCCTAGGATCTGGACGACGGCGGCGTGGTTGCGTCCGATCAAGGCGACCACCATCACGATGAAGGCGCAGGACAGAACGAGCAGCGCGACCGACGTCACGCGTTGCACGATGAAATGTGACGTGCCGGTTCTCGCGGAGCCGAGGCCGCGCACGCGGCGCGCGGCGGTGCGATATTGGCGAGGCCCGTTCACTGGAGCGCTCATCGCGCGCCTCCCATCGCGAGGTAGCCGCCGCCCCACAGCACGATCGTCAGGCCGATCGAGCCGATCAAGGTGGCGAGCGTGAGCATCTCACGCTCCTTCTCCTCGAAGCCGTGGCCCATGTCCCAGATCAGATGGCGCAGGCCGCCGAGTCCGTGGTGGATCAGCGTCCAGGTGTAGCCGAACAGCGTCAGCCGCCCGATCAGGCTGCCGATGAAACTTTCGAACACCGCATAGGCATTCGGTCCGGAGGCGGCCGCGAGCAGCCACCACGCCACCAGCAAGATGCCGAAATAAAGCGCCGCCCCGGTAATGCGATGCACTATCGACATCGCCATCGTCAGGGTCAGCCGATAGATCTGCAGATGCGGCGATAGCGGCCTTGGCTTGAGGCGCGGCGTTGAGGTCTCGGCCATGATGACTCCCGCGGGCGGCGGCTTGGCGTGCGTCTTGTGCCTTGATTTGGCCAGGGCGGCCAAAGGCTTCGTTCAGCGCGAAGATGCTCGTTGAGTAGCTCGCATGCAATCCGCTTTTCGGATAGTCTGGCTTCGTCAAATCCGAAGGATGAGGTCATGCGTTTCGATCTTACCGATCTCAGCCTGTTTCGCCATGTGGTGGAAGCCGGCAGCATTACGCACGGCGCGGCGCGGGCCAATCTGGCTTTGGCCGCCGCCAGCGCCCGCATTCGCAATATGGAACAGGCTTTGGGCGCGTCATTGCTGGTGCGCGCCCATCAAGGCGTGACGCCGACCCAGGCCGGCCGCACCCTTTTGCAGCACGCCCGCATCATTCTCGAACAGGCCGAGCGGCTGCGCGAGGATCTTGGCGCCTATGCCGGCGGCATCGCCGGGCAGGTCCGGGTCCTCTCCAATACCAATGCGCTGACCGAATTCCTGCCGGAGACCTTGAGTGAGTTTCTCGCCGACCATCCCCATGTCAGCATCGATCTCGAGGAGCGGCTGTCCGACGAGATTGTCGGCCTGATCGCCGAAGGCGTCGGCGATATTGGCGTGGTGGCCGGAACGGTCGACGCCGGCAAGCTTACCACTTACCCGTTCCGTAGCGACCGCTTCGTCGTGGTCGTGGCGAGCGACCATCCTTTGGCGCAGCGCGCAGAAGTAAGCTTCTCGGAAGTGCTCGATTACGACATTGTCGGCCTCGACCGGGCCAGCGCGATCCAGCGGTTCCTCGCCGCCAAGGCCAGCAGTGTCGGGCGGCCGCTGCGGCTGCGCGTGCAGTTGCGCAGCTTCGACGCGGTCTGCCGGCTGGTCGAGTGCAAGGTCGGCATCGGAATCGTGCCGCGCACCACGGCCGAGCGCGCGGCCAAGTCGGTAGCGATCAAGGCGGTCGATCTGACCGATCCTTGGGCCTTGCGCGAGCTCACCATCTGCGTCCGCGACGTCAAGGCATTGCCGCCTTACGCTCAGCAACTGGTGGAGCATATGCGCGCCGGAATCCGGCGGCCGGTTCCATCAACCGCCACGATTTAGCCGCCAAGCCGTGAAATCTACGGCGAAATTCACCTGGGCGACGTTTGGCGGCCCGTTGCGGCGAGGCCGCGGTCTGCTATGTTGCGGCCAGTTTTTGGGGGATTGCTAATGCCGATGGTTGCTCGACTTCTGCCCGCAATTGTGGCGCTGATCGCTGCTTTCAATTGGGTGCCTGCCTCCGCGGCGACCCAGCATCAGAGGGTTCTCTTCAATTTCGTCCCCCCTGGTGGTGGGACCGATGACACCAAAGGCTACTACCCCCCGCTGGGCGTTTTGGTCGATACCGATGACTCGGTTTACGGGTCCACTTATTACGGTGGCAAGAACGGCGGCGGCACGATCTACCATGCCGTCGGCAAGACCGTTACCGTTCTTTACAGCTTTACGGATCAGGATACGGCCGGTTGCGGCTATAATCCGTCGGCCGTTCTGATCATGAAGGGCAAACTCCTTTACGGCACCACATTTGCCGGTGGCACCGGGGGCGGAGGTGTCGTTTACAGCCTGAAGGAGAAAAGCGACTCGACCAAGGAATGGAAATGTACGCCGCTCTTCAGTTTCTCGAACAGCGGCCCCGGACTGGCCAAGGGCTACGGGTCGTTTGGCGGTTTGGCGCTGTTCGATGGAGACCTTTATGGCACCACGCAACTTGGCGGCAAGGGTGACGGAGGCGTGCTCTTCAAGCTGACAAAAGCCGGCTCCTCGTGGACCTACAGGGTCGTGCAGAATTTCTGGACGACCGGCCCCAACGGAAGCGACGGGTTCACCCCAGCCGGCCGCGTCATCAGTGACGGCGGCACTGCACTCTACGGCATGACATTTTTTGGCGGCATCAGATCGCAGGGCAGAAACGGCGGCGTTATTTACAAATTTACCCCGAGCGGCGGGTCCGGCACCTACGAGGTCTTGTTTAAATTTCCCGGCGCCAGCTCAGATGGCACAGCTTCGACCGCGCAAGGCTATCAGCCCACCATCAACGGCTTGAAGATGTCCGGCGGGCTGCTTTACGGCGAAACGACATTGGGCGGCGATCCGAACAACGCGGCGGTTCCGGCAGGCGTGGTGTTCAAATTTGATCCCGTCAGCAAAACGTACTCCGTCCTGCATACTTTCGACAGTTCTACAGATGTAGCCAACGGCTATTCGCCGTTCGGCGGTCTCAGTTTCACTGCGACAGGGGCTTTGATCGGAACAGCCCAGTTCGGCGGAGTTCAAGGCGGCGGCGTGGCGTTCACAGTGTCAAAGGCCGGCAAATTCCATAAAATCTTCGACTTCCTCACTGACACGACGACCGGCTACAAGCCGGGCGGCCCGCTCGTTATGAATTCGGTGGGCAAGTTCATCGGCACCACCTATTACGGCGGCACGGCAAATGGCGGCGTTCTTTATAGTCTGACGCCGCCATAAGTTCGCCGCCGCGTCAACGCGGCAGCAGTACCCAATAATCGAGATCGAGAATGACGGCGGGGTCGTAGTCCCCGCCGTCTTTGTATGGAGAGTCCGCGCAAGGCCGGTCCTTGGTGGCGACCGTGCGCACCCGCAACGCGCCGACGTCGTTGCGGCCAGTCACGTCCGCCCGCGCCAGAATCTCCGACCAGGCGAATACCGTGCAGCCGCCGAACAGCGGATTGACGTGACGCCCGCCATTGATGGCGGTGACATGGAATGCGTTGGCGAGGCCGTTGAACGACAGCGCGCGCGCCAGTGAGATGGCGTGGCCGCCGTAGATCAGCCGCTTGCCGAAGCGGCCTTTGCTTTCGGTGAAGTTATTGAAGTGGATGCGCGCGGTGTTCTGATAGAGCCGCGTCGCCATCATGTGCTCGGCGTCTTCGACCGTGATGCCGTCGACATGGTCGATCTTTTCGCCGGGCGCATAATCGCCAAAACGGAAGCGGCTGCCGGCCAATTCATCGCTATAGGCGGCGATGTTGATATTGGGGCAGGCTGAGCCGAGCGCCGCCGGATCGACCTGCTTGGGCAGATCCGGCACTTTTTCGCCGGCCGGTGGGGCGTTTTCATCGCGCTTTCGCACCATCACCCAGCGGATGTAATCGAGCACCTCGGCGCCGGATTGATCGAAGCCGCGCGAGCGCACATAGACGATGCCGGTCTTGCGATTTGAGTTTTCCTTGAGACCGATGATTTCCGACACCGCGTTGAGCGTGTCGCCCGGATAGACGGCTTTGAGAAACCGGCAGCCGGCATAACCGAGATTGGCGACGGCGTTGAGCGAGACGTCCGGCACGGTCTTGCCGAACACGATATGGAAGACCAGCAGATCGTCGATTGGCGAGCGCGGATAGCCGAGCGCCTGCGCGAAGGTATCGGCCGACTGCACCGCAAAACGCGGGCCGAACAGCCCGTTATAGACCGCCACATCGCCGGGGGTGACGGTGCGCGGCGTGGCGTGGGTGATGATTTGACCGAGGCGGAAATCCTCGAAGAAATTGCCGGTTACCGTCTTGCCCGTATTTTGCTCGTTCAACACTCGCTCCAACCTGCTGTCGCTCCGGCTCCGCACTCTCACAAATCCGTGAGGGAAACACCAGATTGCAGCAACGGGAAACTGATGAGGACGTGTTCGCGCTCTCTGCTACGCCCGACGTGCGGTCGCCGCAGTCGTGCGGGGCCAGCCTCTGGAGGGAACGATGAAACGGACAATTTTGCTTGCAGCTTTGATGGCAGTGATGATCGCGGCGACGCCGTTGGCGGCGCGGGCGGCCGACGACATGAAGAAGGACGGCATGTCCAACAGCACCATGTCGAAGGACAATATGTCGATGTCGAAGGACTCGATGAGCAAGGATTCGATGGCGAAAGACTCGATGTCCAAGGACAATATGAAGAAATAGCCCGGCTTGCGGCCGGGTCCATGCATCCGCGAGGCCCGGCCGCCCGTATCTTCGATCGATCAAAGCCGCTAGCATCGACAGGGCTTCGCCATGACCGCCGACACGATGACCGCAAACCGCACGGGCGCGCCTATCCATCCGGCGTGGGTGCGGGTCTGTCACTGGGTCAACGCGGTCGCGATCCTGGTGATGATTGGCTCCGGCTGGCAGATTTACGACGCCTCGCCGCTGTTCAATTTCACCTTCCCGCGGCAGATCGCGCTCGGCAATTGGCTGGCCGGCGCGATCCAATGGCATTTCGCCGCGATGTGGGTGCTGGTGATCAACGGCCTCGTCTATCTCGCGCTCGGTTTCTACACCGGCCGGTTTCGCCGCAAGCTGACCCCGATCCATCCGCGCGAACTGGTCGCCGATATCAAGGCCGCGCTCACTTTCAAGCTCGCGCATGACGACCTCGCCCATTACAACACCGTGCAGAAAGTGCTCTATACCGGCGTCATCCTCTGCGGCGTGGTGATCGTGCTGTCCGGCCTTGCGATCTGGAAGCCGGTGCAGTTCCAGGAGCTGACCGCGTTGTTCGGCGGCTATGACTTCGCGCGCTATGTGCATTTCTTCGCCATGGCGGCGATCGTCGGCTTCCTTGTCGTTCACATCGCGCTGGCGCTGATCGTGCCGAGGAGCCTGCGCGCCATGGTAACGGGTCGCTAGGTAAACGCATGATCCCGAAAAGTGGGTACCGGTTTTCGGAAAAGATCATGCGCAAAGGAAAATGACATGCGCAAGCGCACCATCATCCCCGGCGTCGATCCGAAGCTCCTGATCAAGGACGCCGCGCGGGCCATGCCCGATCCGATGCGGCGGCAATTCCTGCGCGGCGCGGCGAGTCTCGGCGCACTCGCCTTCCTGACCGGCTGCGACATCATCGATGGCGAGACCGCCGACGGCGTGCTGCGCAAGATCTCGTCGTTCAACGACGGCGCACAGGCGCTGCTGTTCAGCAAGACCAAGCTGGCGCCGACCTACCCGGAACGCGCGATCACGCGGCCGTTCCCGTTCAATGCCTATTACGACGAGGACGAGGCGCCGGTGGTCGACGGCGCGAGCTACAAACTCGAAGTTTCCGGCCTGGTCGACAGCAAGAAGCCGTGGACGCTCGACGAGCTGCACGCTCTGCCGGAGGTCTCGCAGATCACCCGTCACGTCTGCGTCGAAGGCTGGAGTGCGATCGGCTCGTGGCAGGGCGCGCCGCTGTCCGAATTCCTCAAGCGGATTGGCGCCGACACCCGCGCCAAATATGTCTGGTTCAAATGCGCCGAGGGCTACACCAACACCATCGACATGCCGACCGCGCTGCACCCACAGACCCAGATGACCTTCAAGTTCGACAACAAGCTGCTGCCGCGCGCCTATGGCTTCCCGATGAAGATCCGCATGCCGACCAAGCTCGGCTATAAGAACCCGAAATATGTGGTGGCGATGGAAGTCACCAATACCGACAAAGGCGGCTATTGGGAGGATCAGGGCTACAACTGGTTCGGCGGGTCCTGATCATTGTCGCACGGCTTCCCACGGCCTTGGCCCTAGGCTAATTTTCGGCGGCTACCGCTCGGGGGCGGGCGAACTGGCTGAAAGGCGGATTCGCCATGCGTACTTCCGCGCTCATCGTCACCGCGACGTTTGTCATTTGCCTCGCCGGTCCGGCCGCCGCCAAGCCGTTCAACAATGTCTGGGTGTTTGGCGACAGCACGGTCGATGCCGGCTGGTACGAAAAGTCGCCCTACAGCGGAATTGCGACCTTCGATGCCTATTTTCCGCAGTCGCACACCTACAAATTCGGCATGCCGACGAATAATCCGGGTCCGATGTCGGTGCAGAGCCTGGCGGAAACGCTCGGCCTGAGTGTGACGTCGCAAAATCGAGGCGGCACGGATTACGCGACCGGCGGCGCGCGCAACAATGAAAAGAATCTTTCCGGATCGGGATTTTTCGTCAACGCCGTTCCGACCATCAAGCAGATCACCCGCTACACGAATAACAACACGCCGAGCGGTCACGACCTTTATGTGATCAGTTCGGGCGGCAACGACGTGTCCTACGCCGTCAAGCAAGTCGCAGGCGGCCACATGACCGACGCGCAGGGGCGCGCTTACGTCACCAAAGCCGCGAAGCAGTTGGCAGCAAAAATCGAGACGCTGCAATCGCTGGGTGCGGCTCACATTATCGTGGCCAACCAGCCAAAGGATTTCGGCCCGGGCACCGACAATACAAAACCGTATCGCCTGCTCTACAACACGACGCTGCAAAACAAGCTCCATCATGCGCACGTCAAATATGCGTGGGGCGATGTCAACGGCGTGCGGCTCCAGATCGTCAACGACCCGGCCGACTTCGGGATTACCAACGTCAACAACGCCACGCCGGCCTGCACCAAGCCCGATTCCAGCACCGGCATCACGACGGCCTGGGCGTTTGTCTGCTCGGCCAGTTCGCCGGTTTCGACGCCGACCGCGCAGAACGTCGCCACCACGTTGTTCGCCGACGACCAGCACTGGACGTCCACGGCTCACACTATTCTTGGCAGCTATTATTTTTGCCTGGCCAAGCATAAGTGGTCCGGCCGGTTCAACGGGTGGACGCAGACCCCGCCTTACGCCTGCAGCCTGTTCGGGCTGTGACGCTTGATGGTTCTACCGCTTCGGCGGATCGATGATCAGCCGCGCGCCGCGCTGGAAGGTGATGTAGTCCCACAGCCAGGTGAAGGCGACGATAAAGCGGTTGCGCAGGCCGATCAGGAAATAGATGTGCGCCACGCTCCAGAACAGCCAGCCGATGAAGCCCGTGAGCTGGAGCCGGCCGAATTTCACCACCGCGGCGCGGCGGCCGATGGTGGCGAGGTCGCCGAGATGCATGTAACGGAACGGCTTGTCCGTGGGACGCTCGGCGATGCGTGCGGCGATTAACTTGCCGGCGTAGCGTCCCATCTGCTTTGCCGCCGGGGCGATGCCCGGAACCGGTTGATCATTCTGATACGACACCGCGGCGGTGTCGCCGATGACGAAAATGTTGGGATGGCCCGGCACCGTCAGGTCGGCATTGACCTTGACGCGGCCGGCGCGGTCGGCCCCGGCGCCGAGCCAGCGCGCCGCCGGTGAGGCAATGACGCCGGCTGCCCAGATCACCGTGGCGGCGTCGAGCCTGCCGCCATCGAGATCGACGCCGTCGGCGTCGCAGCCGGTGACGCGGGTTGCGGTCTTGACCTCGACGCCGGCGCGGGTCAGCGCCGTAACGGCATAACCGGCAAGCGCCGGCGGAAACGCCGGCAAGATGCGCGGGCCGGCCTCGATCAGCACGATGCGCGCCTCGCGCGGGTCGATGCGGCGGAAATCGGCGGCCAGAGTTTGCCGCGCAATGTCGGCGATCGCGCCCGCCATCTCGACGCCGGTGGCGCCGCCGCCAACGATGACGAAGGTCAGCAGTTTCTCCTGCGCCGCCCGGTCCGCCATGGCTTCGGCGCGCTCGAACGCGATCAGGATGCTGCGGCGGATCCGGGTCGCGTCCTCGATCTGTTTCAGGCCCGGCGCGAATGGTGCCCATTCGTCGTGGCCGAAATAGGAATGCGTCGCGCCGGTCGCGATCACCAGATAGTCGTAAAGCATCCCGCCGGAATCGGTGCGCAGGCGTTTCCGCTCCGTATCGACGCCAACGACATTCTCCATCAGCACCGTCGCGTTGCGCTGGCTGCGCAGAATGTGCCGGATCGGCCAGGCCACGTCGGCCGGCGACAGCGCCGCGGTGGCGACCTGGTAGAGCAGCGGCTGGAAGCAGTGATGGTTCTGCCGATCCACCACGGTGACGTCGGCATTGGCGCGCCGCAGCGCCACGGCGGCTTCGAGGCCGCCGAAGCCGGCTCCGACAATGACCACTTTGGCTCGCGGTTCTGACATTGCTCGTTTCGCTTTCATGGCGCCGCCCTCTGGGCAGTTGCCAAGCGCCGGGCGACACATTAGCAAAGGCCGGCCCAAAGATCAGTGACGCGAGGCGTATCAGATGGCGACCTACAATCTACTCCTGCTCCCCGGCGATGGCATTGGCCCCGAAGTGATGGCCGAGGTGAAGCGGCTGATCGAGTTCTTCAACAAAAAGGGCCCGGACAAATTCGCCACCGAGGAAGGGCTGGCCGGCGGCTGCGCCTATGACGCGACCGGCAAGGCGATCAGCGAGGAGACCATGGCCAAGGCGAAGAGCGCCGACGCGGTGATCTTCGGCGCGGTCGGCGGGCCGAAATGGGACAAGGTGCCCTACGAGGTGCGGCCGGAAGCGGGCCTGCTGCGGCTGCGCAAGGACCTTGCGCTGTTCGCCAACATCCGTCCGGCGATCTGCTATCCGGCGCTGGCCGATTCATCGAGTCTCAAGCGCGAATATGTCGACGGACTCGACATCATCATCCTGCGCGAATTGACCGGCGGCGTTTACTTCGGCGAGCCGAAGACCATCACCGATCTCGGCAACGGCCAGAAGCGCGCCATCGACACCCAGGTTTACGACACCTACGAGATCGAGCGCATCTCGCGCGTCGCCTTCGAGCTTGCCCGCAAGCGGCGCAACAAGGTGACGTCGATGGAAAAGCGCAACGTCATGAAGTCCGGCGTGCTCTGGAACGAGGTGGTGACGCAGACCCATGCGCGCGAGTTCAAGGACGTGCAGCTCGAGCACATGCTGGCCGATGCCGGCGCCATGCAGCTGGTGCGCAATCCCAAGCAGTTCGACGTCATCGTCACCGACAACCTGTTCGGCGACGTGCTATCCGACATCGCCGCTATGCTGACCGGCTCGCTCGGCATGCTGCCGTCGGCCTCGCTCGGCGAGGTCGATGTGAAAACCAAGAAGCGCAAGGCGCTCTACGAGCCGGTGCACGGCTCGGCGCCCGACATCGCCGGCAAGGGCATGGCCAATCCGATCGCCATGATCGCCTCGTTCGGCATGGCGCTGCGCTATTCGTTCAACATGGGCAAACAAGCCGACATGATCGATGCCGCGATCGCCGCCGCGCTGGCCAAGGGCCTGCGCACCGCCGACATCAAGTCCGAGGGAATGAAGGTCGTCTCGACGCGGGAGATGGGCGACGCGATCCTCGGCGAGCTGGAAAAGCTCGCCGCCTGACCGCTACTGCGGGCCGCCGACCGGATTGTCGTTGAACGGCAGGTCGAACCGCCCAGGTAGTGTCAATGAGCGGCGGTCGAATGCGGTATTCTGCTGCGGGCTGGTGCCCGGCGCCTGCCAGACCAGCGACGGGCCGTCATTGTAGCGCTGCTCGCCCGGAAACACCTGGGTGCCGGGATCGAGGAACGAGCGCTTCTCGACGGTGATGCGGGTGCGGACGCGGCCGGTTTCGTCGCGGCTCGAGATCACGGTGCGGGTGCCGCGCACGCTTTGCTTGGTCACGGTCTCGGCGCCGGCCGGAGCGGTCAGCAGCATCGTGGCGGCAGCGGCGGCGAGCAATAGGGCAAAGCGCATAATATCCTCGTGCGGTGACCTCTTGAACGCAGTCTAACCGGCTTCGGTTCGCTGCGACAGGCGAAAGTCACGCCGAATTGTTCGTTAAAATCATTAATAAAGGCCCCCGCCGGCTCGGCGGGAGCCTCTATTTCAGGTGTGGCAGCCGAATCAGCCGCCGTAGTTCTTCGCCAGATAATCGGTGATCGCCTTGGCGTCGGCATCGTCGATCGGGGCGCCGTATGGCCCGCGCATCTTGGCGACTTCGGCGGTCCAACCCGCCGCGTTGAGAAACGGCGAATTCATCGGGATGTAGGCGAGGGTATGACAGGCTTGGCAATTGGCCTCGAGCTTGTCGAGACCGTCGCCGGGCTTGAGCTTGACGTCCTGCGCCAGCGCCGGCGAGGCGGTCAGTGCAACGAGCGTGACGAGTGCGAGTTTGCGCATGTTGCCCCCCTTAACCGGCGTTGAGCGTGATGTTCTGCATCACGTTGTTGTGGTAGCCGGCGCCGTTGAACAACAGCTCGGTCACTTGCGACTGGCCGATCTTGTTGGTGGCGTTGACCATCACGGTGTTCTTGCCGCGCTTGGCGCTGAGTTCGAAGCTCCATGGCCGGAACGCGTACTTGCCAAGATCCTGGCCGAGCGTCGCGCTCGTCCAGGTCTTGCCGCCGTCGGTCGAAACCTGGACGGTGCGGATGCCGTAGCCGCCGTCCCAGGCCATGCCGCTGACCGTAACCTTGCCCGGCTTCACCTTGGCGCCGTCGCGGTGGCTGGTGATCAGCGAGTTCACCACCATCTCGGTGATCGGCGTGTTCGGCGCGTATTCCTGCGAGGTGAAGCGCGTGCCCGACGGGAACAGCCCGATCGGGATGCGGTATGCCGCGGTCATCCAGAAGTTCTTGAGCGGCTGCGTCAGCGCGTCGATCTTGTTGACGTGCTTCATCCAATAGGTGCCGGTCCAGCCCGGCACGACGATGCGGGCCGGCGCTCCGTTGAAATGCGGCAGCGGCCCGCCGTTCATCTCGTAGGCGATGAGCGTGTTGTCATCCATCGCCTTGGCGACCGGGATGCTCTTGACGAAGTCGGGGGTCTTGTCGACCACCGGACCATCGGCACCGCCGAACGAAACCTCGATCGCTTCTTTCTTGATGCCGGCCTTGTTGAGTACGTCCTTGAGCCGGACGCCTTTCCATCTGGCGCAGCCCATCGCGCCGTAACCCCATTCGACGCCGGCGACATGCGGGTTCGACAGTCCGCGTCGGTTGCCGGAGCACTGATTGACCGCGACGACTTCGACGGCGGGCATCGCCTTGAGGTCGTCGAGTGTCAGTTCCGCCGTGCCATTGGCGCCGTCGCCGCCGACCGCGATCTTGTAGGTCTTGGGGTCGACCTCCGGAATGTCAGCGAGATGGTAGCGGACGAAGAACTGGTCGTTCGGCGTAATCGGCGTGCGGAAATATTCCAGCGGCGCCTCGTAATTCGGTGGCCGGTCAGCCAGCCGGATCAGCGGCTTCTTGCCGGGCAGCGTCTCCATGGCGGCAACGCCGCCGACGCCCTCGGGCACGCCGGGCGTGAGCTCGGCGAGGGCGGCTTCGGCGATGGTCGGAAATGTCGCGCCGGTCGCCGCCAAAGCAGCCCCGGCGCCGGCTGCTTCAAGCAGAGTGCGGCGCGTGATCATCGTGTCCTCCTCAGGACTTAATCTCCGCCGCGTCCCATCGGATCGCAGCGGGTGGATAGATTTTCAAATGATCCGTCGGATTGCGAGCACGGTCAATGGTTGCCCATGCTAACTTGCTTTGACGCCGCAGGATGATCAGTCTCCCGGCGGGCTCAGGGTCGGAATGGAACGCGTGGACGATAAAACGACTGAAATGGATGCGCCGCGCCGCACAACGGTAGGTCCGCGCCAGAAGGCGCGCTCGCCGCTGCGCATGGCCGGCAAAAGCCCCGAGCTCGATGTGCTCGGCGATGCGCCATTGGTGGCGCAGACCCCGGAAAGCCTGCTGAACGACGACACCACGCCGACCGCGCTGATGTTCATCCGTAACAACGGGCGGATTCCGGCACCCGCGTCCGATCCGGATCGCTGGACCGTGAAAATCGACGGCGAGGTCGAGAATGAATTGTCGCTGACGCTCGCTGACCTCAAATCGACATTCGAGACCGTCACCCACCGCCTGCTGATCGAGTGCGGCGGCAACGGCCGCTCGTTCTTCCAGCCTCCGGTCCATGGCAATCGCTGGACCCATGGCGGCGCCGGCTGCCCGGAATGGACCGGCGTGCGGCTCGCCGACGTTCTCAGGGAAGCGCGCCTGAAACCTTCGGCGCTGTTCAGCGGTCATTACGGCGCCGATCCGACCGTGTCGGGCGAGACCGACAAGCCGGCGCTGTCGCGCGGCGTGCCGATCGCCAAGCTGCGCGATGACAGCAACCTGCTGGCCTGGGCCATGAATGGCGAGCCGTTGCCGCAGGCGCACGGCTTTCCGCTGCGGCTGATCATTCCCGGCTGGCCCGGCTCGGTGTCGGCGAAGTGGCTGACCCGCATCTGGATTCGTGACCGCCATCACGACGGCCCGGGCATGGGCGGCATCTACTACCGCGTGCCGATCAAACCGATGCCGCCTGGCACCTTCAACAAGGACAATCTGAAAGATCTCGAATCGATGCCGGTGCGCGCAATCATCACGCAACCGGCCGACCACGCGCGGCTGCCTGCCGGCACCCGCAGCATCGCGCTGCGCGGGGCGTCCTGGGCCGGCGATCATCTGGTGCGACAGGTCGATGTCTCGACCGATCGCGGCGCCAGCTGGCAGAAGGCCGATCTGCAGCCGCCGAAAAACCGTCACGACTGGCAGCGCTGGACGGCGGAGGTCGGCGTGCCGGACGGCGCTGCGGCACTCGAGATCTGGGCCCGTGCCACCGACGAAAACGGTAACCAGCAACCACTCGAAGCCGAGAACTGGAATCCGCACGGGGTCGGCGGCAATCCGGTTCACCGGATCTCCATCAAAATCGGTGATTAGGCGCATCACTGAAGCGGCGTTGTCTTTCACGCCATTCTCGCCTAGATCATGCGCCTCGCTGCCGTTTGAAATCGGCGCGGGATATTTTCGGAGATACCGCAATGGGTTACAAAGTCGCCGTAGCAGGCGCCACCGGCAATGTGGGCCGCGAGATGCTCAACATCCTCGCCGAGCGGTCGTTTCCCGCCGATGAGGTCGTGGCGCTCGCCTCCCGCAAGAGCATGGGCCAGGAGGCTTCGTTCGGCGACAAGACGCTGAAGGTCAAGGCGCTCGACCATTACGACTTCTCCGACGTCGACATCTGCCTGATGTCGGCGGGCGGTACCGTATCGAAGGAATGGTCGCCGAAGATCGCCGCGCAGGGCGCTGTGGTGATCGACAATTCGTCGGCCTGGCGCATGGACCCGGACGTGCCGCTGATCGTGCCGGAGGTCAACGCCGCCGCGCTCGACGGCTTCCGCAAGAAGAACATCATCGCCAATCCGAACTGCTCGACGGCGCAGCTGGTCGTTGCGCTCAAGCCGCTGCACGACGCCGCCAAGATCAAGCGCGTCGTGGTCTCGACCTATCAATCGGTGTCCGGTGCCGGCAAGGATGCGATGGACGAACTGTTCTCGCAGACCAAGGCGGTGTTCACGCTCGACGAGATCGCGCCGAAGAAGTTTCCGCAGCGCATTGCCTTCAACGTCATTCCGCAGGTCGACGTCTTCATGGAGGACGGCTACACCAAGGAAGAATGGAAGATGGTGGTCGAGACCAAGAAGATTCTCGACCCCAAGATCAAGCTCACCGCCACCTGCGTGCGGGTGCCGGTGTTCGTCGGCCATTCCGAAGCGGTCAATATCGAGTTCGAGAATCCGCTGTCCGTCGACGAGGCGCGCGCCATCCTGCGCAGCGCGCCGGGCTGCCTTGTCATCGACAAGCACGAGCCGGGCGGTTATGTGACGCCTTACGAATGTGTCGGCGAGGACGCGACCTATATCAGCCGCATCCGCACCGATCCGACCGTCGACAACGGCCTCGTGCTGTGGATCGTGTCGGACAATCTGCGCAAGGGCGCGGCGCTCAACGCCGTGCAGATCGCCGAGAGCCTGATCAATCGCAAGCTCATCCAGGCCAAGCGCAAGGCGGCGTAACCTCTCTATCCTCATGGTGAGGAGCGCGCTCCTTGGCGCGCGTCTCGAACCATGAGGCCTCATCCTTCGAGGCGCCCTCGCTTCGCTCGGGCTCCTCAGGATGAGGGGCGGCGCTAAAACCTCGGTGCCGCCATCAGCCGCGCATAGTCGTCGGCCGCGACCTGGGTGAAGCCGCCCTTGGCGTCGTCGCGGATCGCCAGCTCACCGGTGGCGACGCCGAAATAGGCGCCGTGGGTCGAGACCTCGCCGCGCTCGACCAGTCCGCGCAGCCGCGGGAACGTCAGCAGATTGTCGAGACTGTTGTTGATATTGGCGAGTTCGAGCCGCGTCAGGTAGGCGGCGGCCGAGAGCGCGCCGCGCGGGCCGACCTTGTCGCGCGCCGGCGCCATCAGCGCCATCCACTTGCCGATGAAATCGCCGGGCGTCAGCGGTTCGGCATCCTCGGCGAAGGCCTTGACGCCGCCGCATTGCGCATGGCCGAGCACGACGATGTGCCTGACCTTGAGGGCGGCAACACCGAATTCGAGTGCTGCGGAAACGCCGTGCGCCTGGCCGTCCGGGGCGTAGGGCGGCACCAAATTGGCGACATTTCGCACCACAAAAAGCTCGCCCGGCCGGGCGTTGAAGATGACCTCCGGCGACACCCGGGAGTCGCAGCAGCCGATCACCATCACCTCCGGTGACTGGCCGGTTTCGGCGAGTTCACGATAGCGGTCCTGCTCGGCGCGCAGCCGGTTGCCGAGAAAGGCGCGATAACCTTGGATCAATTGGTCGGGAAAGGACATGAGGGCCTCGGACGCGGATGGTTCACAAAATCACGGCCGGATCGGTGTTGGCAACCCGTGGATTGCGCCACGCCAGCGCAAAAATTAGGCTTTTCCCGGCACAAAAAGGACGTTCATACGTGCTTCAGACAGTAGTGCTCATATAGGGACTTAATCGGCGGTCATGCGCGGGGCGCCGCCGGCTTTCGGGATGTCCACTCCATGCTGATGAAGACGGTCGACGCCAAGCTTGCCCCGCGGCGGGTCTCCGGATTTTCCGGCGTCCAGGTACTCGTCCTGTTCCTGGTCTGCACGCTGCTGATCTCGATCCCGGTCTGGACGCATCCGCTGCCGCCGATCTCCGACTACATCAATCACTTGGCGCGGATGCATGTCATCGCCACGCTGTCGAAAAATCCGCTGCTCGCGCAATACTACACGATCGACTGGCAAATCATCCCGAACCTGACCATGGACCTGGTCGTGCCCCAGCTGACACGGTTCATGAACGTCTACGCCGCGGGACAGGTCTTCATCGTCTTCACCTTCGCGCTGATCATCTCCGGCACGCTGGCGCTCAACCGCGCGCTGATCGGGCGCTGGTCGCTGCTGCCATTGGCGGCATTCCCGCTGCTCTACAATTACAATTTTCTCGTCGGGCTGATGAATTACATCTTCGGCATAGGTGTCGCGCTATGGGCGCTGACCGCATGGGTCGTCATGCGCGAGCGGGCCTGGCCACTGCGCATTCTGGTCTCAACCGCGATGGTGGTGGTTATTTTCTTCTGCCACCTGTCGGCGCTCGGCATTTACGGCATCGGCATCCTGTCGTTCGAAAGTTTGCGGCTGTGGCAGAATCGCGATGAGCCATGGCCGATGCGCATCGTCGATTTCGTCGCCAGCGGCCTGCCGTTCCTCGCCGCTGCGCCGCTGCTCTACAACAGCCCGACCATGGGTCTGGCCTCTGCGACCTTTTGGGAACAACGCGGCAAGATGGACGGGCTGATGTACGTGGTGTCGGATTATTCCGACATCGTCGCCTTCGCCTTGCTCGGGGTTGCCGGGGTCGCTTCGGTCTGGGCAGTTCGCCATCGCGTGCTGCGCTTCCACCCACTGGTGTTCGTGCTGCTGATCGTCGGCGTGACAGTGTACGTCGCGCTGCCGCGCATCATGTTCGAGACCTATATGGCGGATCAGCGCGTGCCGCTCGGCATCGCCTTCATGCTGGTCGCCTGCGGCGATCTCGAACTGCGTCGCCGCCTGGTCCGCCGCGGCTTCATCGTCGTCCTCGTGCTGACGATCGGGGCACGGCTGATCGAGATGGATTGGAACTGGTCGAGCCTGTCGGATTCGACCAGCGAATTCCGCTCGTCGGTACGCCGCATCATCCCAGGCTCCAAAGTGTTCGTCGCCTATGCCGACCGCTCGACGGCGGGTGATGACGTGCGCGACCTCGGCCTGGTCCACGCCGCCTGCATCGCCATGATCGAGCGCTCGGCGCTGGTGACGACGGCCTTCACCGTGGTCGGCAAGCAGGTGCTGCATGTGCGGCCGGAATACCAGGACTATGTCGATACCCATGACGGCACGCCGCCGCTGGTCTCGCAATTGCTGCTCGAGGAGGACGGCACGGTTAAGCCCAATACGCCGGCCTATTGGGCGAATTGGACCAAATTTGACTACCTCTATGTCCTGTTCAACGAAGATGAGGCGCCCAACCCCGATCCGGCCCGGCTCCGCCTTATCGCCGACGGCGACCGCTTCCAACTCTATCGCATCGTCAAGCCGCAATAGCGCATCCCCGCCCGCCTAAAACCGAGGCTTGATCGTTTCACTGTGCGCCGTGAAGATGGCGGCATGACCATCCGTCCGCGCCGCAGCGTGCTTTATATGCCGGGCTCCAACGCCCGCGCGTTGGAGAAGGCGAAGACCCTGCCGGCCGACGGCGTCATTCTCGACCTCGAGGATTCGGTGGCGCCGGGCGCCAAGGAAACGGCGCGCCGCCAGGTCGCCGGCGCGGTGAAAGCCGGCGGGTTTGGCGGCCGCGAAGTGCTCATCCGCGTCAATGGCGTCGATACGCCCTGGCATGCCGACGATCTCAGCGCCGCCGCGCAAGCCGCGCCGGACGGCATCGTGGTGCCGAAGGTGTCGAGCGCAGAAACGCTCGAAATCATCGGCCAGCGGCTGCTCGACACGGGCACCGATCACAAGACGCGAATCTGGGCGATGATTGAGACGCCGTTAGCGCTGTTCAACATCCTGCAGATCGCGGCGAAGGCGCGCGATTCGGAATCGCGGCTCGCCGGCTTCATCATGGGCACCAACGATCTCGCCAAGGAGACGCGCGCCCGTCTGGTGCCGGGCCGGGCGCCGATGCTGGGCTGGCTGTCGAATTGCGTGGCGGCGGCGCGCCATTATGGCATCGATATTCTCGACGGCGTCTATAACGATCTCGGCAATGCCGAGGGCTTCGAGGCGGAATGCCGGCAGGGCGCCGAATTCGGCTTCGACGGCAAGACGCTGATTCATCCCAACCAGATCGAGCCCTGCAACAAGGCATTCTCGCCGTCGGCCGATGAGGTCGCGTGGGCGCGCAAGATGATCGCGGCGTTCGACCTGCCGGAGAACAAGACCAAGGGCGTGGTCTCGATCGACGGCCGCATGGTCGAGCGGCTGCACGCCGACATGGCGCGCCGCACCGTGGCGGTGGCCGACGCGATCGCGGCGCGCTGATCGGCGGGCCTCGGCAGCATGAATGACACCGAGCGCGGAAACTGGATCGCGGTTGCCAGTGCCGACCATGTTGCGCGCGGCCGCAAGGGCGGCTTCATGCAGGTGAGCCACGGCAAGGCGGCGCCGTTGCGCCGCATCAAGCCCGGCGACCGCGTCGTCTATTATTCCCCGGCGACAACGCTCGGCGGGAAGGACAGGCTACAATCCTTCACCGCGATCGGTATCGTCAAGGCAGGCGGGCCATATCAGGCCGATATGGGCGGCGGGTTCAAGCCGTTCCGCCGCGATGTGCGCTGGCTCAAGTCACAGCCGGCGCCGATCGAATCGCTGCTCGACACGGTCGAGGTTTCCGCCGGCAGGCGCAATTGGGGCTATCAGCTCAGGTTTGGGCTAATCGCGGTGTCGGACCACGACACGACGGCAATCGCCAAGGCGATGGGCGTGAAAAGGCTGGCGAAGTAAAGGTTCAGCGCGGCAGCACGTAGACGAACACCGCGCCTTTGCCGAGCCCGGCATGCAGACAGACGAAGCCGATCTCGGCCGGCGCGCTTTCGGCCTGATAGATCGCCTTGCCGTAATAGACCGTCGAGACATATTGCGTGCCGACATTGGCGGCAAATTTATCCTCCTCGACGTCCTTGCGGTCGATCTCGAATTTCTTGAACTTGCCGTTCTCTTGCTTGAACTTCACCGCGGCGAGCTTCTCGCAATCCTTGAGCCCATCTTCGGTGGACTTCTGCGCCAATGCAATCGATGCGGCGCCGAGCAGGCAAAGCGCCGTGACGAGAGCGAGCCTTACGCCCACGGCCGCGCCGCCTTGGCCTTTTCCTCGTAGCTCACGATCTCGGCCTTGTGGCGGTGGGTGAGCCCGATGTCGTCGAGGCCGTTGAGCATGCAGTGCTTGCGGAACGGGTCGATGTCGAATTTGACCACGCCGCCGTCGGGCCCGCGGATTTCCTGCTGCTCGAGATCGATCGACAGCGTCGCATTGGCGCCGCGCTCGGCGTCGTCGAACAATTTTTCGAGGTCCTCCGGCGAGACGCGGATCGGCAGCACGCCGTTCTTGAAGCAGTTGTTGTAGAAAATATCGCCGAACGAGGTCGAGATCACGCAGCGAATGCCGAAATCCATCAGCGCCCAGGGCGCATGCTCGCGCGAGGAGCCGCAGCCGAAATTGTCGCCGGCGACCAGGATCTTGGCCTTGCGATAAGCCGGCTTGTTGAGCACGAAATCCGGGTTCTCGCTGCCGTCGTCCTTGTAACGCTGTTCGGAGAACAGGCCCTTGGCCAGACCGGTGCGCTTGATGGTTTTGAGATATTGCTTGGGGATGACCATGTCGGTGTCGACATTGATCAGCCGCAACGGCGCGGCGACGCCTTCAAGGGAAGTGAATTTCTCCATGCTCTCGGTCCTCGGCAGTGGCAGTTCGCCCGTTTCATAAGCCGTTGCGCGAACCGGTCAATAGACGAGGGCGCACCGGCAGATCAGCCATGCTCGGGAATGGCGAGCCTGCGATCCGGTTCAATCGATTCCCGCACTGGCCTCGATCGCTTCCATGTCGTCGTCCGACAATCCGAAGTGATGGCCAATCTCGTGCACCAGCACATGCGTGATGATGTCGCCGAGGCTGTCGTCATGCTCGGCCCAGAAGTCGAGAATCGGACGGCGGTACAGCCAGATCATGTTGGGCATTTCCCCGCTGATGCTTTCGGAGCGGAACGGCAGGCCGACGCCCTGAAACAGGCCGAGGATCTCGAATTCGCCGTCCAGCGACATCGCATCCATGACCTCTTCGGTCGGAAAGTCGTCGACCCGGATCACCAGGTTCTCGCAAAGGGCATGAAATTCGGCCGGCAATTGCGCGTAGGCCTCCGCGGCCATGGTTTCCAGGTCCGCCAGGGAAGGTGCCTGGACGCCGTGCCACGCTGATCGATCATTGGAGAGGCCAGCCATCGGGCATTTTTAGGCGAGGGTGGCCGAGCGGCCAAGAGAACAACGCCGTCCCGCAAGCGGCAAAAGCGCCAAATCCAGCAATATCGCAAAGCCAAAGCCATCCCCTGCCGCCCTCGCGCCCTTGCTGTGTGGAACGCGCAGGCCGCCAAGTGGTTGACGGAGAACCGGTTTTGGCGCAAAAATATGGTTAACGACTGGTAAAAGGTGCGTAAAATGCGAGCGATTGGTTCGGCGTTTTGCTCGGCTGTTTTATTGGCTGCAATCATGGCTGTGTCGACCGCGAGTTTCACGGCGACCGCTCAAGCCGGCAACTGGGATGACTGCGGCAAGCCACCGCCAGCTTGGTACACCGCGCCACGGTTCACTCAGACCTATAGCACCGTGTATGGCAGCGGTTATGGCCGCGCCACCCACGAATATTCGGCGCAGCGCCATTCGACCGTGCGCTATTCGCCGTCGCGCCGATATACCAGCCATGATGCTTTCGGCCGCTGGTAATTGACTCGAGCAATGTGACGCCAGCTTGCATCTCTTGAGTTTCATTGCGGGAACTTAATTGTCAGTGTCGAGTTTGCTCTCCGGCTACAACCGGAAGGCAACAACCTATGTTCAAAACGCCAATCGTCGTGCTGGCCGCGGCCGGCGCCCTGTTTCTGACGGCACAGCCGTCTGCGCAGGCCGCCCCGCGCGCTGAGGCACAATCCGCCGTGACTCAGGATTTCAGCGCGGTGGTCGTCAAGAAGAAGGTCGTCGTGCGCAGCAACGGCATGCGCACGCGCACCGTGGTGCGGACTTATCCCGCGCCGAGCTATTATGGCTATTATGGCCCGACCGTTTACGAGCGGCCCTATGTTCGCCCGCGTCCGGTAGTGATCGGCGTCGGCGGCTGGTGGTAAGCACACCCGCATAAATCAAAAGGCCCGCCGGACTGGCGGGCCTTTTTATTGCGGAGGTCAAGCCGCGCTACGTCCACTCGCGCACGTCGACGAAATGTCCGGCGATCGCGGCGGCCGCGGCCATCGCCGGCGACACCAGATGGGTGCGGCCCTTGTAGCCTTGCCGGCCTTCGAAATTGCGGTTCGAGGTCGAGGCGCAGCGCTCGCCGGGCTTGAGCTTGTCGGGATTCATGGCGAGGCACATCGAGCAGCCCGGCTCGCGCCAGTCGAAGCCCGCCGCCTTGAAGATCTTGTCGAGCCCTTCGGCCTCGGCCTGGATCTTCACCAGGCCGGAGCCCGGCACGATCATCGCGCTGACATTGCCGTTGACGGTCTTGCCCTCGACCACGCGCGCCACCGCGCGCAGATCCTCGATCCGCGCATTGGTGCAGGAGCCGATGAAGACGCGGTCGAGCTTGATGTCGGTCATCTTCTCGCCGCCGACCAGGCCCATGTAGCCGAGCGAGCGCTCGGCGGCGATGCGCTTGTTCTCGTCGGCGATCTCGGCGGGTTTCGGCACGTAGCCGGCGACCGACACCACCTGCTCGGGGCTGGTGCCCCAGGTCACGATCGGCGGCAGCTTCGATGCATCGAGCCGGATTTCACGGTCGAAATGCGCGCCGTCGTCCGAGCTCAGCGTTTTCCAGTAACGCATCGCCTGATCCCAGGCCTTTCCCTTCGGCGCCTTCGGCTTGTCCTTGAGATAGACGTAGGTCTTCTCGTCGGGCGCGATGAAACCGGCCTTGGCGCCGCCTTCGATCGACATGTTGCAGATCGTCATGCGGCCTTCCATCGAGCAGGCCCGCACCGCCTCCCCGGCATATTCCAGCGCATAGCCGGTGCCGCCGGCGGTACCGATCTCGCCGATGATGGCGAGGATGATGTCCTTGGCGGTGACGCCCGGCGGCAGCACACCGTCGACCACCGCGCGCATGTTCTTCGACTTTTTCTGAATCAAGGTCTGCGTCGCCAAGACGTGCTCGACCTCGGAGGTGCCGATGCCATAGGCCAGCGCGCCGAACGCGCCATGCGTCGCGGTGTGGCTGTCGCCGCACACGATCGTGGTGCCGGGCAAAGTGAAGCCCTGCTCGGGGCCGATGATGTGGACGATGCCCTGGCGCTTGTCGAATTCGTCGAAATATTCGACGCCGAAGTCCTTGGCGTTCTGCGCCAGCACCGCGATCTGCTCGGCCGATTCCGGATCGGGATTGGGCAGCTTGCGGTCGGAGGTCGGCACGTTGTGATCGACCACCGCGAGCGTCTTCTCCGGCGCGTGCACCTTGCGGCCGGCGGTGCGCAGGCCCTCGAAGGCCTGCGGCGACGTCACCTCATGGACGAGGTGGCGGTCGACATAAATGAGTGCGGTGCCGTCCGCGTCCTGATGGACCAGATGGTCGTCCCAGATCTTGTCGTAGAGCGTGCGCGGTTTCGTCGTTGCGTTCATGGTCGGACTCTCGGCGTGATGGCTTCGTTGATGTTGGCGGATCTGTATCGCGTGCCATTGGCAGCGCGCCGAACCTCAAAGCCCGGCAAGCGCCGCGGCGAGCTGGCCGAAAAACCGCCACGGCAGTCGCGCATGGTCGGCGAGGATGATTCGCTGCGTTGGTGAAATCATGGCCGGTATATAGCGCTTAGCCGGGGCCGCGACAACGAAGCCGGTTCGCCGCGCGCCAATGAAAAAGGGGCCGCAAAACGGCCCCTTGATCCAATCGAAGTCGATCCGATCTATTCCGCCGCTTCCGGCGTCGCGGCAGCGCCGCCGCCATGGCCGGTGCCCTCGCTGATGCGCGCCTTCTTGCCGCGCAGCCCGCGCAGGTAATACAGCTTGGCGCGGCGGACCTTGCCGCGGCGCACCAGCTTGATCGAGTCGATCATCGGCGAATACAGCGGAAACACGCGCTCGACGCCCTCGCCGTAGGAGATCTTGCGGACCGTGAAGCTCTTATTGACGCCGCGGCCGCCGCGGCCGATGCAGACGCCCTCGTAGGCCTGGACGCGGGTCTTGTCGCCCTCGACCACCTTGACGTTGACCAGCACGGTGTCGCCCGGCTCGAAGTCGGGGAAATCCCTTCCCGTCGACAGCTTTGCGATCTGCTCTTTTTCCAGTTCCTGGATCACGTTGATCATGACTATTTCTCCGTCGGCAGCGCCAGCATCCGGCGCGCGGTTCCCAGCTGCGGTCTGAATGGGTTGGGCGAGCTTCTACGATAAAGCGCGCGGCTTGTCACCCCGTCAAAAGCCCGGTCATTTGGGCTTTTTGCGGGCCTGATGGGCGGCCCAGAGGTCGCTCCGCCGCTCGCGGGTCAGCCGTTCCGCCTCCTCGCGCCGCCATTGCGCGACCTTGGCGTGGTCGCCCGACAGCAGCACCTGGGGGATCGCCCGGCCTTCCCAGACCGGCGGCTTGGTGTATTGCGGGTATTCCAGCAACCCGGCGCTGAAGCTCTCCTCGACGCCGGAGGCTTCCTTGCCCATGACGCCGAGGATCAGCCGGACGCAGGCGTCGAGCAAGGCGAGCGCCGCCGGCTCACCGCCCGACAGCACGAAATCGCCGAGCGAGATTTCCTCGAGCCCCCGACCCGCGATCAGCCGCTCATCGACGCCCTCGAAACGGCCGCACAGGATCACCGCGCCGGCACCGGCAGCCAGTTGCTTGACGCGGGCTTGGGTGAGCGGCGAGCCGCGCGGGCTCATCAGCAGGCGAGGGCGGTCGTCGGAGCCTACCGCATCGATCGCGCGCGCCAGCACATCCGCCTTCATCACCATGCCGGGACCGCCGCCGGCCGGGGTGTCGTCGACAGTGCGATGCTTGTCGGTGGCGTGGTCGCGAATGTCGATCGTCTCCAGCGACCACAATTTGGCACCGAGCGCCTTGCCGGCGAGGCTGATGCCGAGCGGACCGGGAAACATCTCCGGGAAGATGGTGAGTACGCTGGCGCGCCACATCACTCTTCCTCTTCCCGCGCTTCGATCTCGGCCGGCGGCACCACGACGATCTGCTTCGCTTCGAGGTCGATCTTCGGCACCGTCGCATCGGTGAACGGCAGCATCATCGTGTCGCTGGTGCCGAGCGGGGTGATCTCGATCAGGTCGCCGGCGCCGAAGTTATGGATGGCGTGCACCGTGCCGAGCTGGGTGCCGTCGTCGCGCATCGCGGCGAGCCCGATCAGGTCGGAGTGGTAATAGGTATCTTTTTCCTCGATCTCGGGCAGCCGCTTGCGCGACACATAGAGGTCGATGTTGCGCAGCGCCTGCGCGGCATCGCGATCGCTGACGCCTTCGATGCGCGCGATCAGATGGTCCTTGGCCGGCCGCACGATCTCGATGTCAAACGACCGTGCGCCATCCCTGGTCTCGAGCGGCCCATAGCTCGCGACCGCCAGCGGATCCTGCGTGAACGGCCACAGCTTCACCTCGCCGCGTACCCCGTGCGCGGCGCCGATGCGAGCGACGATGACGCGCTCCGCCATGATCGCCGCGCGGGCTTAGCTCGCCGGCGCTTCGGCCGCTTTCGCCGCGGCGGCGGCAGCGGTCTTGTCGGTCGCCTCCTTGACCTTGGCGGCGGTCTTGGCGGCGGCGTCGCCGGCTTCCTTGACCTTGGTGGCTTCGTCGGCCGCAGCCTTGCGTTCCTTGCGCGGGATCGCCTTTTCCGGATTGTTGCGCTTCTCACGCTTCATGATGCCGGCGGCATCGAGGAAGCGGCTGACGCGGTCGGACGGCTGCGCGCCCTTCTTCATCCAGGCCTGCGCCTTTTCGTAGTCGAGCACGAGACGCTCGGTCTTTTCCTTCGGCATCAAGGGATTGAAATGGCCGAGCCGCTCGATGAAGCGGCCGTCGCGCGGGCTGCGCTTGTCGGCGACGACGATATGATAGACCGGCCGCTTTTTCGTTCCGGCGCGGGCCATGCGAATGACGAGAGACATTAGAGTTTTCCTTTCATGCAAAACTGACGGGTGAGGTGTCGATTGATGGTCATTTCTTCTTCCCTAGTCCGGGAAATTTTCCGCCCAATCCAGACAAGCCCGGGAAATTCGGCGGTAGCGTCGGCATGGTCGGCGGCAATGAACCGCCCAGGTTGCCCGGGATGCCGCCCGGCATTTTCTCGGCGAGCTTCTTCAATTCCTCCGGCGACGGCATGCCGCCGCCGAGCCCCATCGCCTGCGCCATGCCGGCGAGCGGCCCGCGTTTGCCGCTGCCCATCGCCTTCATCATGTCGGCCATGCCGCGATGCATCTTCAGCAGCCTGTTGATCGCCTCCGACGTGGTGCCGGAGCCGGCGGCGATCCGCTTCTTGCGGCTGGCCTTGAGAATGTCGGGGTTGCGCCGCTCCTGCGGCGTCATCGAGTCGATGATGGCGACCTGCCGCTTCAGCACGCCCTCGTCGATATTGGCGGCGGCCATCTGGTTTTTCATCTTGGCGATGCCGGGCAGCATGCTCATCAGCCCACCAAGGCCGCCCATCTTCTGCATCTGCGACAGCTGATCGCGCAGGTCGGCGAGGTCGAACTGGCCCTTGCGCATCTTCTCGGCGGTGCGCATCGCCTTTTCGGCGTCGATATTCTGCGCCGCCTTCTCGACCAGCGCGACGATGTCGCCCATGCCGAGGATGCGGCCGGCGATCCGGGCCGGGTCGAAATCCTCCAGTGCATCCAGTTTCTCGCCGGTGCCGATCAGCTTGATCGGCTTGCCGGTGACGGCGCGCATCGACAGCGCGGCGCCGCCGCGGCCGTCGCCGTCGACACGGGTCAGCACGATGCCGGTCAGGCCGACTCGCTGATCGAACGAGCGGGCGAGATTGACGGCGTCCTGGCCGGTCAGGCTATCGGCAACCAGCAGCACCTCGTGCGGCGCGGCGACGCGCTTCACCTCCGCCGCTTCGTTCATCATCTCGTCGTCGAGCGTGGTGCGGCCGGCGGTGTCGAGCAGCACGACGTCATAGCCGCCGAGCCGGCCGGCTTCCAGCGCGCGGCGCGCGATCTGCGCCGGCATCTGGCCGGCGACCACCGGCAGGGTCTCGATCCGGGCGTCGCGGCCGAGCACGGCGAGCTGTTCCATCGCCGCCGGCCGGCGCACGTCGAGCGAGGCCATCAGCACCTTGCGGCCCTGCCGGTCGGTCAACCGCTTGGCGAGCTTGGCGGTGGTGGTGGTTTTGCCGGAGCCTTGCAGGCCGACCATCATGATGGCGACCGGCGGCGGTGCGTTGAGATCGATCGCAGAATTTTGTGAACCTTGCCCGTCGGCGCCGAGCGTTTCGATGAGCTGGTCGTGCACGATCTTGACGACCATCTGGCCGGGCGTCACCGATTTGATGACGTCGACGCCGACCGCGCGCTGCTTGACCTGATCGGTGAAAGCGCGGGCGACGTCGAGCGCGACGTCGGCTTCGAGCAGCGCGCGGCGAATCTCGCGCAGCGCGGCCTCGACGTCGGCCTCGGTCAGCGCGCCGCGCCGCGTCAGGCGGTCGAGAATGCCGCTCAGTTTTTCCGACAGCGAGTCGAACATCGTCTTCCTTCTCTTCACCTCTCCGTGAACGGGAGAGGGAAAACGAAAATACGCCCGAGGGCGCATTGCGCTGTCGGGCGGTTGCCTCCGGCCTCTCAGGGACCGGGCGGCGGACTAAAGCGTCTTCTCTTGCGAGAACGGGCCGGAACCTAGGAGCCGACCTTGGCCAAGTCAAGGCAACCATTCGGCATAAGATAGTGTTAAAAGCCTGAGACAACGCATGAAATTGACGCGAGGCCAATGCTGGGCGGGCTTGTTGGCGGGATCGCGGCGCTTGCTGCCACCGGCGGCTTCCTCGCCTGGCTGTGTCGAATGTCGTCCGGCGTCCATCGCGGGCCGGCCAGCGATCATTTCGAAGGCACGCGCTTTGTCGGGCCTTATGCGGTCGAGAGCAACGGCACGCTGGCGTTCTGGCGCTGGCAGCTCAGCCGCGACCAGGCGAAATGGCCGGAGCACATCTACAATGCCTATTCCGACCAGCCGCCGGCGCGAGTCGATGACAGCGTGCGGATCTGTTTCGTCGGGCATGCCTCGTTCCTGATCCAGAGCGGCGGCCTCAATATCCTGATCGATCCGGTGTGGTCGGAGCGGGCGTCGCCGCTCGGCTTCATGGGGCCGAAGCGGGTGCGCGCGCCGGGCATCGACTTCGACAGGCTGCCGAAGATCGACGTCGTGCTGATCACGCACGGCCACTACGACCATCTCGACGTCGAGACGCTGGCGCGGCTGACGCGCCGCGACCGGCCGCGCATCGTCGCGCCGCTCGGCAACGACGCGACGATCCGGCAGCGCGAGCCGCGAGCGGACGTCGCGGCGCTCGACTGGCACGACCGTGCGGCGTTGAACGACAAGGTCGCGGTTACATTGGTGCCGACGCAGCACTGGACCGCTCGCGGCCTGTTCGACCGCAACAAGGCGCTATGGGGCGGCTATGTGATCGAGACGCCGGCCGGCCGCGTCTATCACATCACCGACACCGGCTATCACGACGGTCTGTTTCGCGAGACGCGCGATCGCTACGGGCCGTTCACACTGGCGATCATCCCGATCGGCGCCTACGAGCCGCGCTGGTTCATGCGGAGGCAACACGTCGATCCGGCGGAAGCGGTGCGCGTGTTTGATGATTGCGGCGCGCAACAGGCGCTGGCGCATCATTTCGGCACGTTCCAGCTGACCGACGAGGCGATCGATGCGCCGGTCAAGGCGCTCCGGGCGGCCTGCACCGGTCGCGGCATCCCGGACCAGCAATTCCGCGTATTGGAGCCGGGCCAGTTCATCGAGCTGTGAGCGGCAGCTCAGTCGCCCAATTGCGCCGCCAGGAAATCGTGGGCCGCCTCGGCGGCGCGCCGTGTCGCTTCGGGGTCATAGCGCAGCCAATGGCCGAAATAGCGGACGGTGCCGCGCAGCGCGGTGCTGTCGAAGGAATGGTAGGCCTCCGGAAACACGATCAGCTTGAGCGGCGCGCTGTTGTGATCCCAGCGTTTCATCAGCCGTTCGCAGCTCGCCGCCCACGACCAGTCATCGAGCTCGCCGATCAGGACCAGCGTCGGCATTGCCAGCCGGTTGGTGGCGGCGCTGCAGTCGGGGTAATAGGCCACGGCGGTCTTGAACCTCAGTCCGGCCGGCACATCGAAAATCGCGGCCGGCTGCAGCGACGCAATTTGCAGCGCGGCCATGCCGCCCTGCGAATAGCCGACCACGGCGATCCGCTTCGCATCGACGAAGGGCAGCGTCGACAGATAGATCAGCGCGCCGATCGCGTCGGCGTGGCGCGGCGGCAGCGCGCCGCTGCCGCAGGCGTCCGCAATGCCGCGCGTCGTGAAGCTGTCGACCACCAGGGTGACATAGCCCCAGCGCACAAATTGTTCGGCGTCGGTGATCCGCCTTTGCTCGCTTAATCCGCCGCAGCCGTGCAGGTGCACGACGGCCGGGAACGGACCCTGGCCCGGCGGCCGCGACAGATAGCCCTTGATGGTGTCGGGTGGCGCGCGCTTGATCACCTCGCCGCGCTCGCGCGCCAGGCGCTGCTGAAGCTCGCCGACGAGATATTGCGCGCTGTCGAAGCTCACGACCTCTTCGGCGAAGGCGCAGGTAATATGAAATCCAATCGCGCCTGCAAGCAGCAGTGCAGCGATGCGCGGCATTATTTCAGCGGCACGTAAACGTCGACCACCAGCTGACTGCCGGTCGACTTGAGCGGACCGCTGGCATATTCCTCGATGAAGGTATCCTTGGCGTCGAGCATGCGGTCGTCGAGATAATTGGTGATCGCCTCGTAGGTGGTATCGAGCGACTCGTAGCTGCCGCGATGGGTGAACTTCAGCGCGCGGCCGGTCGGCGTGGTGCCGATGGCGATGTCGCCCTTGGGCGGATCTTTCGGCGCTTCCGCGATCGGCAGCGCCGCCCAGAATTCAAAGCCGGTATCGCCGGTCTGGGTATAGATCGTCATCGGGTTGCCATTGGGCTTGATGCCCTGCCGCTCGGCATAGTCGTTGAGCGAGCCGAAGGCGTCGATCAGCGTTTCGAAAGCGGTGTCCCAGGTGGCGTGGCCGCGGAAATACAGGATGGTGCGCGGCGGCAGCGTCAACTCGGTACCGAAGGCGTCGCCCGGCTTGAGCGGCGAGGGCGAATCGGTGCCGGGCGGCGCGACGCGCGGCGGCGCGGCCGGCTGGGCATAGGCGAGCGGCGCCACAACGAGCGCAAGGGCCAGAAACGACAGCGCCGGAAGGCTCGCCAAGCGGGGGGTCAAAGCAGTGCTCCGTTCAAAACGCGCGATTCGCTCAATGAATCCGCAGGCTAGCATGGCCGCCGGCGACTCTTCGCTGGCTAAGCAATGCCGCTTCACCATATAAACCAGACCAAATTCAGACCGGATTTATGGGCGCGCCATGAGCGCATTGGCCAACCACAGCTTCGTGAAGATGAACGGCATCGGTAATGAGATCGTCATTGTCGACATGCGGCAGGACAAGAAGCCGATCAGCGCCGACGACGCGCGCGCGGTGGCGAAGCCCGCGGGCGCGCCCTACGACCAGCTGATGGCGCTTTACCCGCCGCGCACGCCCGGCACCGACGCCTTCATCCGCATCTACAACAATGACGGCTCGGAATCCGGCGCCTGCGGCAACGGCATGCGCTGCGTCGCCTCGCTGGTCGCCGGCGAGGCTGGCAAGTCGTCGCTGATCTTCGAGACCACCAGCGGCCTGCTGAACTGCCGCAAGAATGCCGACGGCAGTTTCACCGTCGACATGGGCAGACCGCGCTTCAAGTGGAACGAGATTCCGCTGGCCGAGGAATTCCAGGATACCCGTGCGATCGAATTGCAGATCGGGCCAATCGACAAGCCGGTGCTGCATTCGCCTTCGGTCGTCAACATGGGCAATCCGCACGCCATCTTCTGGGTCGACGACGTCAGCGCCTATGATCTCGAGCGGTTCGGGCCGCTCCTGGAAAACCATCCGATGTTTCCCGAGCGCGCCAATATCACGCTGGCGCATGTCGTGTCGCGCGGTCACATCGTGATCCGCACCTGGGAGCGCGGCGCCGGCCTGACCAGGGCCTGCGGCTCTGCTGCTTGTGCTGCTGCTGTTGCTGCGGCGCGGCTGCGGCGCACCGACCGAAAAATTAAAGTGACGCTGCCGGGCGGCGAGCTGACCATCGAATGGCGTGACGACGATCACGTGCTGATGACCGGGCCGGCGGAGTTCGAGTTCGCCGGCACGTTCGATCCGGCGCTGTTCGACAAGGCGGCGGCGAAGTGAGCGTAGACGTCATCACCTTCGGCTGCCGGCTCAATGCCTATGAGTCCGAAGTGATTCGCGGCGCGGCGGCACAAGTGTCCGGCGACATCATTGTCATCAATAGCTGCGCCGTCACCGGCGAAGCGGTGCGGCAGGCGCGGCAGGCCATCCGAAGGTTGAAACGCGAGCGGCCGCAGGCGCAGATCGTGGTCACCGGCTGCGCCGCGCAGACCGAGGCGGCGTCATTCGCGGGGATGCCAGAAGTGGCGCGCGTCCTCGGCAATGACGAGAAGCTCGATGCGTCGGCCTGGGCCGGTGGCGAGCGGATCGCGGTTGCCGACATCATGGCCTCGACCATGCTCAAGCCGCACGCCGTCGACAGCATTGCCGGCCGGCCGCGCGGCTTCGTCCAGGTACAGAACGGCTGCGATCACCGCTGCACCTTCTGCATCATCCCGTTCGGCCGCGGCAATTCGCGCTCGTTGCCGGTCGCCGACGTGGTCGATCAGGTGCACCGCCTCACCGTGCACGGCGCGTGTGAGATCGTGCTGTCCGGCGTCGATATCACCAGCTATGGCGCCGATCTGCCGGGCTCGCCGAAGCTCGGCGCGCTGGTCAAGCGCGTGCTCAACGAGGTGCCGGAGCTCAAGCGGCTGCGGCTGTCCTCGATCGATTCGGTCGAGGCCGATGCCGACCTAGTCGACGCCTTCGCCACCGAGCCGCGGCTGATGCCGCATCTGCATCTATCGCTGCAGGCCGGCGACGACATGATCCTCAAGCGCATGAAGCGCCGCCACTCGCGCGCCGACGCGATTGCGTTCTGCGAGCAGATCAAGCGGCTGCGGCCGGATGTCGTGTTCGGCGCCGACATCATCGCTGGCTTCCCGACCGAGACCGACGACATGTTCGCTCGCTCGCTCGACTTGGTCGACGACTGCGGCCTGACGCAGCTTCACGTCTTTCCGTTCTCGCCGCGGCCCGGCACGCCGGCGGCGCGCATGCCGCAGGTGGCGCGTGACATCGTCAAGGAACGCGCCCGCCGGCTGCGCGACAAGGGCGAGGCCGCGTTGCGCCGGCATCTTGACGGGCAGATCGGTGCCGCGCGGCTTGTGATGACCGAGGGCGGCAGCGCCGGCCGTACCGAGCAGTTTACCGCGGTGCGGTTCGCCGCGCCCCGCGCACCGGGCCTGATGCTCGATGTGACGATTGCAAATCACGACGGCCACAATCTTATCGCGGCATAATTCTATTCCGCTCATTCCTGCGTAAGCGGGAATCCAATTCTTGGCCAAAACGCTGGGTCCCCGCTTCCGCGGGGACGAACGGTTATTCGCGCCAACCACAAGCCCGCAATCGTTCCTTCATATGCTCCGGCACCGGCGCGACGACCGTGACCGCGTCCTTGTTCTTGGAAATCGGCACCACGATCTCGCGCGAATGCAGATGCAGACTTGGCCCGCCGGTCCGCGGCGCGCTGCCGTAAATGGCGTCGCCGACGATCGGGAAGCCCATCTCGGCGCAATGCACGCGCAGCTGATGCGTGCGCCCGGTTAGCGGCTCGAGCGCGAGCCAAGTCAGTTGTTTCTTATCCCTCCCCTGCAAGGGGAGGGTGGCGCCGAAGGCGCCGGGTGGGGTTATGCTCAAGGTGATCATTGACGATTCCCCCACCCCGCCGCTTTGCGGCGACCCTCCCCCTTCGGGGGAGGGATAAGGAAGTCGCCCCATCACCTTCCACGTGGTCGATGATGGCATGCCGTTCGGGTCGGGCTTCATCCACCAGCCACGGCTGTCATCGAGCTTGCCAAGCGCGATGTCGATGCGGCCTTCGTCCTCGGCCGGACCGCCTTCGACCACGGCCCAATAGGTCTTGCCGATCTTGCCGTTCTTGAACAGCTTGCCGAGGCTCGCCAGCGCCTTCCTGTGGCGGCCCAGCACCAGGCAGCCGGAGGTGTCGCGGTCCAGCCGATGCGCCAGCGCCGGGCGGCGCGGCAGCCCAAAGCGCAGCGCGTCGAAACTGTCCTCGAGGCTGTCGCCCCCTTTCGGCCCGCGATGCACGGCGATGCCGGCCGGCTTGTCGATCACCAGCATCAGGCCGTCGCGGTACAGCAGGCGGGACAGCATCTCGTCGGGAGTCATTTTGTGCCCGTCATTCCGGGGCGCGAGCAGAGCTCGCGAACCCGGAATCCATAATCACAGACCGGGGTTATAGATTCCGGGTCCATCGCTTCGCGATGTCCCGGAATGACAGAAAAAATTTGCCCCGCTTCCTGCGTCATGCCGAAACCGCTATCACGGGCGACCAATGGCCGACAATGAACCGAAAAGCTGGTGGAAGCGCCTGTCCGGCGGGCTCAAGCGCTCGTCGGCGGCGCTCGGCACCGCAATCTCGGACCTCGTCTCCAAGCGCAAGCTCGACGCCGCCGCGATCGAAGAGCTCGAAAACGGGCTGATCCGCGCCGATCTCGGCGTCGAAACCGCCGCCCGCATTGCTTCGGTGCTGGCCGACAGTCGCTACGAGAAAGGGATCGCGCCGGACGAGATCAAGGCGGTGCTGGCCGGCGAGATCGAGAAGGCACTGGCGCCGGTGGCGCGCCCGCTCGACATTACCACCCGGCCTTTCGTCATCCTGGTCGTCGGCGTCAACGGCTCCGGCAAGACCACGACCATCGGCAAGCTCGCCGCGCATTATCGCGGGCAGGACAAGCGGGTACTGCTGGCGGCGGGCGACACCTTCCGCGCCGCGGCGATCGACCAACTCAAGGTCTGGGGCGAGCGCGCCGGCGCGCCGGTGATCGCGGGCGCGCCGGGCTCGGACGCCGCCTCCCTCGCCTTCGAGGCGGTGACGCGGGCCAGGGCGGAGAGCTACGACATCGTCGTCGTCGACACCGCCGGCCGACTGCAGAACCGTACCGAATTGATGGGCGAACTGGAAAAGATGGTGCGCGTCATCCGCAAGGTCGAGCCCGACGCGCCGCACGCGGTGCTGCTGGTGCTGGACGCCACCGTCGGGCAGAACGCGCTGTCGCAGGTCGAACTGTTCGGCAAGACCGCCGGCGTCACTGGCCTGGTTATGACCAAGCTGGACGGCTCGGCGCGCGGCGGCATCATGGTAGCGCTCGCCACCAGATTCGGCCTGCCGGTGCATTTCATCGGCGTCGGCGAGAGCATCGAGGACCTGCAACCGTTCACCGCGCGCGATTTCGCCCGCGCGCTGGTGGGGCTGGAGTAGCTGCGGCAACGCCCCGCTTTCGCGGGGCATGACAATCCGCTAGACACCCGCCCATGCCCGCCAAATCAAAGCTCAACCCCATGCTCAAGCTGGTGCTCGATATCGGGCCGCTGGTGCTGTTCTTTGCGGTCAATGCGAGGTTCGGCATCTTTGCCGCGACCGGCGCCTTCATGGTCGCGGTGCTGGTGGCGCTGGCGGTGGCTTACGCGCTGACGCGCCATGTCGAGATCATGCCGATCGTCACCGCGATCGTGGTGCTGGTGTTCGGCGGGCTGACGCTGTTTCTGCACGACGAAGAGTTCATCAAGCTCAAGCCGACCATCATCTATCTGCTGTTCGGCGGCGTGCTGATCGGCGGCCTGATTTTCGGCAAGCCGCTGCTCGGCACCGTGCTCGGCTCGGTGTTCAACCTGACCGACGAAGGCTGGCGCAAGCTGACCTGGCGCTGGGCGCTGTTCTTCTTTGTGCTCGCGGCGCTCAACGAAATCGTCTGGCGCACCCAGACCACCGATCTCTGGGTCAGCTTCAAGCTGTTCGGCGTGGTGCCGCTGACGCTGGCGTTCGGCGCGCTGCAATATCCGCTGCTGACCAAATACAGTGCCGACAAGCAGCCGTGACATCGCGCTAGACGGCGTATTTGACCACCAGCGCGTCGCGCAGATAGGGCCTGCGGTAGCTCAGAAACCGCTTCTCGAGATAATTGTACGACAGCGCGGCGACCGGCAGGAACGCCACGAACGCCACGGTGGCCATCAGCAACATGACGTAGAAATCGCCGACATGGCCGATCCGGTCGCGGAACAGGTGATGCAGCGCAATGGCCGGAAAGAAGTGCAGCAGGTAGATCGAGTACGACCACTCGCCGACCCGCGCCAATGCGCGATCGAGCCAGGCCGGCAGCCGGACGCTGGAGCCGTCGTAATACGCAATCAAGGCGCCGAACGTTACCGCCTCGATGGTCGGAATCACGATCCAGATCGGATGATCCGACGGCGCGCCGGTCCTGTTGTAGAAGCCGCCCATGTGATCGAACTGGGTCCACACCACCAGAAACGACAGCGCGGATATGGCGGCGATCGCTCCCAGCGCCGGACGCCGGATGTTGCCGAAAGCGAACACCATGCCGAGCAGAAACTGGTCGATCCGGCCGAAAATCGTCCAATAGGACAGGTGCTGCACCTCGCCGACCGACAGCCACCAGTTGACCCGGAACAGCAGCGCCGCGGCGCAGACCAACAGCAAGCTGCCGGTGCCGTAGCGGCGGACCAGCCATAACAGCAGCGGCAACAGGACATAGAACTGCAGCTCGATGGCGACCGACCACGCGCCGCCGGGCCAGCTCGGCGATATGAAACCGGTGACGAGATCGCGCACGGTGACGCGGTCGCCGAACCATTGGCCGATCACGTACCAAGCGGCGAGGCAGACGATCAGCAGCGGGCCGAGGCGGACGGCGCGGCTCCACAGGAAATTCGGCAGGTCGATGCGATGGTCGCCGATCAGTTTGGCGAACAGGTAGCCGCTCAGCGTCATGAACAGCGCGACGCCGCTGTGGCCTTCATCGAACAGCGAAAACGGAAAGATCGGCGCGCTCGCATAAGGCACCGGATATTGCGGCGTCATGTGCAGGAAGTGCCAGACGAACACCAGATAGGCGGCAACCGCCCGAACATGATCGAGCCGGGAGAAGTAGACTCCTGTGGTTGAGCGCACGCAAAAATGATGGCGCGGCAGCTGTTAAGCGCTGGCTAAAACCTAGCTCTAACCTTTGGTTACGAGGACGGCCAAAATTTGACGCGAAACAGCTGGCAATATTTGCGTCGAGACTGTGCGCTGATCAATTCTGACCATCCACCGCGCGCGCTGTTCATTACGGTGTTTGCGCTGGTGAAGAATTGTCACGATGCCAGGCACCGAAGGAAAGACGCAATGGTCACCTCACAGATTGAAAAGTGCCTCATCCTGTACTTTCGTCTGACAATGGCGTGGACCTTTCTTTATGCCGCCTCGCATCAGGTCTTTGTCCCGAGCTTCAGCGTCGTCGGCTTCCTGAACGGGACCAAGACCTTCCATAATTTCTTCGCGATGTTCACCACACCGGCGATGGCGCCGATCACGAAGTTCCTGGTTGAATACGGTCATCTGCTGATCGGCCTGTCGCTGCTCACTGGCTTGATGGTGCGCGTCAGCGCAAGCTTTGGCGTTTTGCTGATGGGTATCTATTGGTTCGCCCACATGGATTGGCCGTTCATCGAAAACACCAACAACCTCATTATCGACTATCATCTGGTCTATGGTGGGGTGCTGATTTACCTGATCGTCAAGCGTGCCGGGCACGTCTGGGGCCTCGACGGCTTGGCTGAAAATCTCGATTTCTTCAGGCAGCATCCCGGGCTGAAGCCGCTGGTCGCGTGACCTGCACGAAATATTTCGGGTGCTGGTCGCGAGCTATCGCGCCGCCGCCTTGTCGATTGCCGGCATCAGCACCTGCGCGAAATTGACGTCGCCGATCGGTCCCACCAGTTTGTAGGCGATCCTGCCGTCGCGGCCGACCACGAAAGTTTCCGGCACGCCATAGACGCCCCAGTCGATTGCGGCGCGGCCATTGCCATCGACGCCGGTCGCCGCGAACGGATTGCCGTAGCGGTTGAGGAAGCGCCGTGCATTGCCGGCGTCGTCCTTGTAGTTGATGCCGACCAGGCGGATGCGCGGGTCCTGCGCCAGCTTGGCCAGAAACGGGATTTCGTCGTGGCACGGCACGCACCACGACGCCCACACATTCACCACCACGACCGCGCCGGTGAAGGTGTCGTTGGTGAGGCCTGGCACCGGTTGGCCCTCGCGCGTCAGCCCGGCGAGCGCTGGCAGGTCGGTTTTCGGCACGCGCTGGCCGATCAGCGCCGACGGAATGCGCGCAGGATCGCCGCTGCCGAGGCGGAAGAAGAACAGCGCGGCCAGTGCCAAGAACACGGCCAGCGGCAGCAGCACGATGAGGCCGCGGCTATGCATCATTCACCGTTCGCATCGGCATCATCGCTTGGCGCGTGAGCGGCGCTTGATGCCGCGCGATTCGAGATCGCCGAGCAGGCGACGCTGCGCGCTGTAGTCCAGCGCCACCCAGGCGATCAGCCCGGCGACGACAAGCACCGCGACCGTATAAGCGGCGACAATGAAATCGGCGTGCGCTCCAAGGTTCATGCGCGTTGTGCCTGCAGCATCTGCATCGCGCGGACGCGGCGGCGCAGAATTTCGTTGCGCATCGCCGCCAGCAGCAGCGTCAGAAACAGCAGCAGAAACGCCAGCGCCATCAGCAGGAGCGGGTGCAGGATCGACGGGTCGATCGCCGAGCCGCCGATGCGCAGCACCGAGGCCGGCTGATGCAGCGTGTTCCACCAGTCGACCGAGAACTTGATCACCGGCAGGTTGATGGCGCCGACCAGAATCAGGACCGCCGCGCCGCGGGCGCCGCGGTTCGGGTCGTCGGCGGTCCAGTACAGCGCCAGCACGCCGAGATAGAGCAAGAACAGCACCAGCACCGAGGTCAGCCGCGCGTCCCACACCCAGTAGGTGCCCCACATCGGCCGGCCCCATAGCGAGCCGGTGACGAGGCACATCAAGGTGAGCGCGGCGCCGATCGGCGCGGCGGCCTTGGCGGTAACGTCGGCGAGCGGGTGCCGCCACACCAGAGTGCCGAGCGCGGCGGCGCTCATCAGCGCCCAGCACGCCATCGCCAGCCAAGCCGCCGGCACATGCAGGAACATGATCTTGACGGTGGCGCCCTGCTGGTAGTCGTCCGGCGCGTTGAAGGCCATTACGATGCCGATGACGAAGGCGATCGCGGTCGCGCCGGCGAGCCAGGGCAGCGCGCGCTGGCAAAATGCGAGAAAACGGGTCGGATTGGCGAGATCGATCAGGGCCATTGGCTCGTCCAAGATAGCGGGGTCATAACAGCTTAAGGCCAGCCCGGCACCAAGGCCGGAACCTCGGCCTGATAGCGGCGGTACTCGTCACCGAACTTGCGGGTGAGGAATTGCTCCTCGGTCTTGTACTTGTAGAGAACGCCCAGGGTGATCAAAGCAAAGGCGATCGCGCCGCGCCACGCGCCGGTTTCAAGCGCGGTGCCGAAGATCGCCAGCAGCAGCCCGGTATAGATCGGATGCCGGACGTAGCGGTACGGTCCTTGGCGGATCAACTCGTGGCCGTGCTTGAGCGTGACGGGGGCGCTCCAGTTGGTACCGAGAGAGGCTCGCGCGAAACAGGAAATGCAGAGGCCGAGCGCGACCAAGGCCGCGGACAGCCAATAGACCGCTTCATATTCGGTGAACTGCCGCTTGCTGAAGACCGGCGGCAGCAGATTTGGGGAAATCAGGATCGCCCCACCGGCCAGGAACAGGCTGTAATGAAGCAAGCGTGATGGTCGGCTTTCGCGTTGTTCGTCGGTCTTGGTCCTCGACGCCGAGATGATCCAGTAGATGACCCATATCACCCACAGCGCCGGAATAATCTTGTGAAGCGTCCCGTGCATGGTCTCACTCCAAGCCGTGCCGCAGCGCCGCCGCCGCGGCGAATGGCCCGATCACCAGGCTCGCCAAGCTCAAGGCGCAAAGAATGGTGAAAGGTGGGCCGAACGGCACCGGCCCCATGATCGCGGCGTTCGCCGCCGCGACGCCGAAGATCAGCACCGGCACGGTCAGCGGCAGCACCAGCACGGCGAGCAGCAGTCCGCCGCGCCGCAGCGTCACCGACAGCGCCGCGCCGATCAGGCCGATGAAAGTCAGCGCCGGCGTGCCGGCGAGCAGCGTCAGCGCCACCGCGCCCATCGCCTTGATCTCGACATTGAGCAGCAGGCCGAGCAGCGGCGCGATGATGACCAGCGGCAGCGCGGTGGTCAGCCAGTGCGCGATCGCCTTGGCGGCGACCGCGAGCTCGAGCGGCAGCGCGCCGGTGATCAGGAGATCGAGCGAGCCGTCGTCGTAGTCGGCCGCGAATAGCCGATCGAGCGCCAGCAGGCTGGCGAGCAGCGCCCCGATCCATAGCACCGCCGGACCAATGCGTTGCAGCAGCGCGAGGTCGGGGCCGACCGCGAACGGGATCATGGTGATGACGATCAGGAAAAACAGCGCGCCCATCAGCGCGCCGCCGCCGGCGCGGACGGCGAAGCGGATGTCGCGAACCAGCAGGGCGGCAAAGGCGGTCATGCGGCACCGAGCCTGAGCCGGCGCGAACGCTTGAGCCCGATCGCGCCATGGGTGGCGGCGAGGATGAGGCCGCCGCCGCGCAGGTGTCTTTCCATCAGCGCGGCGAACTCGGTCTGCGCGGCGGCGTCGAGCGCCGAGGCCGGCTCGTCGAGCAGCCAGATCGGTCGTTTGACCGTGATCAGCCGCGCGATCGAGAGCCGGCGCTTCTGCCCGGCCGAAAGGGTACCGGCCGGCAGGCGGGCCAGCGCGCCCAGCCCGACCGTCTTCAGCGCCGCCGCCGGATTGCCGCGGCCGCCGAGATAGTCGGTCCAGAAGCCGAGATTCTCGGCCACGGTCAGCGCCGGCTTCACCGCGTCCTGATGGCCGAGATAATGCGCCTGCTCGCCGATCATGGCGTCACCGCCGTCATCGAGGCTAAGCCGTCCGGCGGCGGGCCGCAGCAGGCCCGCGATCAGCCGCAACAGCGACGACTTGCCGACCCCGTTCGGTCCGGTGACCAGCAGCGCCTCGCCGGCGGCGACGGAAAAGCTCAATCCCGCAAAGACTTCGCGGCCGCCGCGCTGGCAGGCGATATGTTCGGCGACCAATTGCATCAGAAGAGCATCATTTGTGACGAGGATGACGGAGAGCCCGCCGGAAATACCCGCTAATCTCTTGGATCGGAACGTCTATAACCTTGCTCGTATGGCTTTGATCGCGAAAAGACTTTATAAGCCGGGCGTCGCCTCAATGCGTACCGGATTTCTCACCCGACTCCGCGCCATCGCGAATAGTAGTGCTTGCATAACAGCTTAGCGCGGAG